>Ga0100381_1004653_pt1 | contig 11547 bp, 13 predicted proteins | sample CryGeymeta201505_FD_80416 | JGI IMG/M metagenome (GOLD analysis project Ga0100381, IMG submission 80416) | Groundwater microbial communities from Crystal Geyser aquifers in Utah, USA - Crystal Geyser metaG 2015-05 | ecosystem: Environmental > Aquatic > Deep subsurface > Groundwater | place: USA...
AAACTATTTCAGTTTTTCTGTCAAAATATCAGCTACCACTTTCGGATTGGCTTTGCCACGTGTCTCCTTCATAATTTGTCCAATAAGAAACTGAAAGGCATTTTGTTTGCCAGATCGAAAATCCAAAACAGACTTTTCATTCGAGACAAGAACCGTATCAACAATCGCTTCAAGCTCTGAGGAATCGCTCATCTGAGCCAAATTCAGGCGTTCAATAATATGTGACGGATCATTGTCTTTGAGTTCAGCCATCTCCTTCAATACAACTTGCGCTGCACTGGAATTAATCTTTCCTTCTGCGACAATCGTTATAAATTCTGCAAAATTTTCCGGTGTGATACGATTCGTCAGTAAATTCCAATCCCATCCCTTCATCTCCTTCATCATTTCAGTAATGAAATAGTTCGCTGCCAGTTTTATCAGGCGTGATAACTCTACTTCAGTTTCCTTGGATTGCACTTTTTCGGCAAGTTCACTTACAACCGCCTCAAAATAAACTGAAATTTTATAATCTTCAGTAAGAGTCACTGCATCCGCTTCCGGCAATCCATATTCTCCAACGAAACGTTTCAACTTGGCATCCGGTAATTCAGGCAGTGTCGCTCTCAATTTCTCGGCGTATACTTCATCAAATTCGAACGGCGGAATATCCGGCTCTGGGAAATAACGGTAATCGTGTGCTGATTCTTTCTTCCGTTGAGAGACGGTGATATTTTTTGCCTCGTCCCATCCTCGTGTCTCCTGTACCAGTTTCTCTCCTGCCTCTAATACTCCTGTCTGACGCAGGATTTCATATTCGATCGAACGTTCGACAGAACGGAACGAGTTGATATTCTTCACCTCGACTTTGGTACCAGACAGACGTTCTGATCCTTCAGGATAGAGTGAAATATTCACCTCACAGCGCATCTGCCCCTTCTCCATATCGGCATCCGAAACATCGAGGTAACGGAGCGTCTGACGCAATTTCTGACAGAACAATCGTACGTCTCTACTTGTCGAAAAATCCGCTTCTGTCACGAGCTCCATAAGCGGTACTCCGGCACGATTGAAATCAACCAGTGTATAGTTCGCGCCATCCGGATGCATCGACTTGCCCGTATCTTCTTCAAGGTGGATACGCGTGATACGGAATGGTTTCCCCTCTATTTCCATCACTCCCTTTTCACAGAACGGTTCATCGTACTGCGAAATCTGATATCCTTTCGGAATATCAGGATAAAAATAGTTCTTACGATCAAATTTCGACTGTAATCGAAGCGTACAGCCCAAAGCCAATCCGACACGTTGCACCGCTTCTATCGCTGTACGATTCGGTACGGGAAGCGATCCTGGCTGAGCCATACAGACAGGACAGATATGCACATTCGGTTCTTTCTCCAGTCCCAGGCTATTTTTGCAGGAACAGAACATCTTGGACGCGGTTTTCAGCTCCGCGTGCACTTCCATCCCTATCGTTACGTTGTATTTCATAGCTTTCTTTTCCAAAAATCAATACATCCCCCACACCTTTCAACCCGCTTTTTCCTCATATTGTATCATTGAATCCCTCGACTCTACAAATCTCCAGTGGTTCACCTTGCGTTGTTTTCTCCGCTACCATAAAGGCTGTAAAACATACCTATTTCTGTATCTTCAGTTTCTCTACTATCGTATCCACCTGTGCGTATAATTCCTCGAGAGTCCCATCATTGTCGATAACGAAATCCGCCCGTTCTTTCAAAGCAGAGATTTGTGTTTCTGTTTCCAGAAGAGCATCTTTTCCGAACTGTACTTCTGTTTTTGTGGTATCATCAGTATTCTGATGTCGCTTGATCAATCGCTCATAACGCGCTTCGGGGGAAGTTTCCACATAGACAAAGTAAAAATGCTCTTCGGCTTCCAAGTGAATGATATCCGATGCTCGTCGCACACCATCGACGACGACGAGATCGCCCTGACTTTTTCCCGCTTCAGCCAAGATAACTTTCGAAAAAATATCTTCTCCAAAAGCTTTGCGCAAATGGAGAGACAATCGAGCCATATTTTCCCTGTTCTGTTCTAGATACAACCGATCGAGCGTATCCCGTAATGGCTGTGAAAATCGAATGGTAGCGGCTCCATATTTTTCTGCTATGTACTTCCCTACTGTATCCTTGCCGGAAGCTATCTCTCCTGAAACACCTAAAATGATTTTCTGCATAAAAAAATTTTATCCTTTACTTGTTAGATTTTCAAATGTTATTCATAGCTTTTCATTCCAGTTTTCTTTTTGGAGCACACTCGATCACCGAAGCCCGTTTCACTCACTCCTGTTTCTCCTTCGCTCTTTTTACTCCTTATGAGTAAAAAACCATACCCGCTTTGGAGAAACAAGTCTCCCAAAAGAAAACTGGGATGAAAGCATATATACCTCACTGTTTGTTTTACATATTATTGATTATCCCTCTCCACTACGATGAATGAGAATGCGTATTCTCCATTATCCATCTTTTCCTCGCTGATCACTTTCGTGAAATCACTGTAATCGGGGAAAAACGTGTCCGCCTCGTGTTCGCCTGAAACCAAAGTAAGATACAAACGATTCACTTTTGGAAGGAATTGTTTATAAATACTTGCTCCACCGATGATGAATATTTCCTCTTGCTCATTTTCCCGCGCTACCGCAAGCGCCCCATCCAAAGAATGAGCGACGAGACAACCCGGAGCCGAGAAAGATTCATCAAGCGTCACAACGATATTGGTACGATTCGGTAGTGCTTTCCCTATCGAATGATAGGTATTCTCTCCCATAATAACAGTATGACCGGATGTCAATTTTTTGAAATGTTTCAAATCTTCTCCGATGTGCCACAGAAGCCTATTATCTTTCCCGATAGCTCGCTTCTCATCCACAGCCACAATGATGCTCAATCTTGGATGTATCATATTATTTTTTCTGAAGCGTAAACAATTTTTGGTCTTTCTTTTCGAAACCTCCTATATTGGCAATTTCAGCACGGATGACAGGATGCGGGTCATATCCCTCGATAGTGATGTCCTCAAACACAAAATCATCGATGTTTTTCCTTTCCGGATTGAGTTTCAATTGAGGAAGAGGCCTCGGTTCACGCGTGAGTTGCTCTTTCACTTGATCGAAATGATTGCTGTAAATATGCGCATCGCCGAAGAAATGGACGAATTCTCCCGCTTTGAACCCGGTCACTTGGGCGACCATATGCAAAAGGAGCGAATAACTCGCAATGTTGAAGGGAACCCCGAGAAATGTGTCCGCACTGCGTTGGTACAATCCCAGATTGATCGTATCGTTTCCAGTCACCTGAAATTGGAACATCGTATGACAGAATGGTGGCACTTCGTTTTCGTTTCCTGCTGAAGCCATCGCATAAATGAAATCAGGATTCCATGCAGACACGACATACGATTTTCGGAAAGGCTTGTCTTTCAATCCGTCGATCACCCATCCGAGTTGATCGATTTCCCGTCCATCGCTCCCAGGCCACCGACGCCACATACGTCCGTAAATGGTGATGAGGTCACCCCATTCTTTGACGAAAGCATCATCTGCCGACAGGAATTTCAATTTCTCGATGAAATCCTTCTGTTCCATCTCCGGTAATCCTTTTTCCGGAGCCTGCTTGTTGTAGCGTTTCCATGCCCACTCATCCCAGATATGGACGTCATTGTCTACCAGATATTTGATATTCGAATCCCCTTTCAAAAACCATAGAAGCTCGTGAATGATTCCTCGATGGAAGACTTTCTTCGTCGTCAGAAGAGGAAATCCTTCCGACATATCAAATCGCATCGAATACCCGAAGACAGAACGTATAAAAGGCGGTTTCACTCCCCGCTCTTCATATTGTTTGAGAATTTCCGGTGTGAAAAAAACCTCTTTATCCGACCCCTTTTCAAGAATCGTTTTCACCATATCAAGATATTGATATTCGGGATGCTTCTGCATAGGTTTACTTCTTTGACGATTTACGTTTCTTAGCTGGTTTGAAATGTGCCCAATTGTCCTTACTGAAACGACCGACTTTCTTGTAATTATTCTCTACCGAACTCGTCAATGTCGAAAAAACAAATTGCGCTATCTGCATACCAGGTCGTAAGACAAGCGGTACACGATTGATATTGGATAATTCCAGCGTCAGGTTTAAGAAATGTCCCGGATTGATGAGGCCGGCGGTATTGTGTACGACAAGTCCTACTCGTGCCAGACTGCTCTTTCCGGAAATCTGAATCAGGTAGGTATCGCTACCTACGAAATCTCGCACCTTCCCGAGAACTGTTTCTCCGGGAAAAAGATAGAACGCATCACCATCTTTCACGTGATGTTCTTTCGTTTGAGGAAATATCTTCTTCACAGGATCGATCACGGGTGTATTGTGTACGTCGGTCACGATAAAATCATTATCCAAAATGACATCATAACTCACTGATCCAAGACGCTTTGGATCAAAATCACGAATAGTAATCGTTCCGTCTTTCACTGCCTGCTTGATATCGTGATCGGAAAGATACATAAAAAAATATATTAGAGGATAGTAAATGTTTTATCGGTACCATAATATTCCGACCAATGTTCGTTGTAATGTGCGAACATACGCTCCAATCGATCTTGCGATAATTCTTCGATTCCTAGTGTTTGCATAATCTCACGTAAATCACTTTTCACCGCTTCTGCTTCTTCGCCATTGTGCACGATTTTTTCAAGCTCGGCAAGATACCCATACCCAGCATTATGGTCTATGCACACCACGATATCCTTGAACGCATATTCCTTGCGGTCACGCGACCATTTGGCTTGATAAGAACACTCCGCATCGAGGAGAAGTGCGTCCAAAGCATCGAGAGAAAGCGCCGGCATTTCCGTTTCGAACTCAATGCGCGCGGTACCGTTGGAACTCGTCGTATCATCTATCGACGCTTTCACCACAAACAATACCTTGTCATTGGATTTTCTCGTACGCACAGAAATATTTTTCCCCTCGTAAAGTACTTTCCTGAAGGCTTCGATTTTTTCAGGAGCGATATGAGGAGCGATGTTCGTAAAAATCTTCTCGACGTCACCGCCAACAAAATAATGATTGAGCTGAATGCTTTCATCAAATACCTTCGCTTCCGGATCGAGCTCCTTCATCTTCGCTACCAAAGCTGTTGCTTTTTCCTCATCCCCGAGCAGAGACTTGATTTCTATCTCGTATTGCTGTGATGTCATATTTTTTATCCTGTGCAATAAAATCAAGCCTATTCAGTACATTCCAAATTCTCAAGGCTATTTATCCAGTATACCACGCCTTTCTCCTTCATAAAAGAGTGTCCCGAAGATAGTTTATTCGCTGAACAAAAGCAATCTTTTATCCAGTAAACTACATCAAAGATATTTTTATACCGCTTATGATTATGGTCAACAAAAAACAGGCCGATTCCGACCTGTTTTTGGGAACAACAGTACTTATATTTTGATAGAGAGACTCGGTCCCATCGTCGAACAAACAGAAATAGACTTGATGAGCTTGCCCTTCATATTTTCCGGCTTCGCTCTATCGAGAGTCTCACGAAATGTCTTGTAATTCTCGAGCAATGCCTCAACAGTGAAGGAGAGTTTTCCGATAACTTGATGTACATTTCCTGTATCGTCATTTTTAAAACTGACCCTCTTCCCTTTTTTCAACATTTCGACGGTCTCTTTGATTTTCACGGTCACTGTTTCTGTCTTCGGGCTTGGCATCATACCTTTCTGACCGAGGATTTTTGCAACCAGAGCGAGTTTCGGCATCATTTCCGGTGTCGCCAAAAGCACATCAAAAGCTTGCCCAGGAACAACTTTACCATTCTTGATATCAGCAATCAGTTCTTCTCCGCCGATGAGATCTGCTTTCGCCTCCTGTGCCTCTTTTTCTTTGGTATTGGTAATGACAGCCACCTTCTTGGCACGGCCTGTCCCTTGGGGTAATATGACCGTGACACGCACCATCTCATCGGATTTTTTCGTATTGATTCCGAGACGGATATGCACTTCGACGGCCTCATCGAATTTGGCCAATTTATTTTCCTTGATAAAAGCAATCGCCTCTTCCGGGGTATATTCCTTACCAACCTCTGCTTTGGCAAGCACGTTATTGTAATTCTTTCCTCTACTCATAGTGTTATACGTGGTACAAACGCTTTTTACAGCTCCCACACATTAAAAAAATTATTCTCGATTATATCAACAAACTTAATCAACGACTTTTATCCCCATAGAACGAGCGGAACCGGCAATGATTTTCATCGCTTGTTCGACATCATTGGCATTCAAATCTTCCATTTTTTTCTCAGCAATTTCACGTATTTGCGCCATCGTTACAGACCCTGCCTTGTCCTTCAGCGGATTGGATGCGCCTTTCGCGACACCGGCTGCTTTCTTGAGCAAATCAGAAGCTGGGGAAGTTTTCAGAGCGAATGTAAATGTACGATCTTCATACACGGTGATTTCAGCCGGCACGACATCGCCCGTACGATCCTGAGTCGCGGCATTGAATTTCGAACAAAAATCCTGAATATTCAAACCATGCTGACCGAGGGCCGGTCCGACCGGAGGAGCCGGATTGGCTTTTCCTGCAGGGATTTGCAACTTGATAACTGTTTTGATCGCTTTTGCCATAATCGTCTATGAGCGAAGCGAGTAGCTATGATTATGAGCATCCCGCTTCAATTCTTTCGTTAATACTTAACTTTGGTTCATACGAAAGCCGAAGGTGCTTCCGTACTACCATCACTCCACTTCACAAATTCCTTTCGGAATTGTAGCGGGGAGCCATACCATTTTGGTGAATTATGCTTTCACTACTTGCAGGAAATCGAGTTCTACCGGTGTTTCACGTCCGAAAATGGATACGAACACCTTGACTTTTCCCTTCTCTTCATCAACCTCTTGAATCTTCCCGTCAAAATTTTTGAAAGGTCCGTCGATAATCTTGATCGCATCGCCTATATGCACATTGATTTTATATTTCGGTTCCGCTACGCCCATCCGTTTTTTCAAAGCTTCAATCTCTTTCAGATCAATCGGGGTCGGAGTCGTACCCAAACCGATAAAACCAGTCACGTTCGGCGTATTCCGCACGACATACCACGAGGCATCCGTCACCACCATATCCACCAAAACATAGCCAGGGTAGATGCGTTCCTCAACGACAACACGTTTGCCACCTTTGATCTTGATCTTTTTCTCTTTCGGAACCAAAACATCAAAAATGAGTTCCTGCATATCCATAGAGTCGATTCTCTGTTTCAAGTTACGAGTGACATTGTCCTCGTATCCTGAGTATGTATGGAGCACATACCAAGCGCGTCCGTGATGTTGAGTCTGCTTTGCCATAATCGTCTATGAGCGAAGCGAGTAGCTATGATTATGAGCATCCCGCTTCAATTCTTTCGTTAATACTTAACTTTGGTTCATACGAAAGCTGAAGGTGCTTCCGTACTACCATCACTCCACTTCACAAATTCCTTTCGGAATTGTAGCGGGGAGCCATACCTTTTTTTACTTAATAAGAAATCGTGTAACGAGAGAACTGAACAGAAAATCGAGACTGCCGAGGAAAAATGCCACGACAAGACTGATAGCGATAACCAAAAGGGTATACAGCGTGATCTGCTTGCGAGTCGGCCAATTGACACGGGAAAGCTCAACTTTTGCCTCGAGAAGAAACGTAATGACCTTATTCATAATTCAATTTTGAACTGACTCTAAACTCTCCCTCTTAAAAAAAGCCCCAAGGGCTTTGTGTATACAAGATACCAGGGAGACTCTCGTTTGTCAACAGAGTGTTCCTGAATTCTACTCTAAAATGAATATCGAATAAATATGACAGACAAGCTGTCTTCGAATCAAAAAAGTTCAACTTCGTGGAAAAATGCTAAATACGCATCGAGCCATTTTTTCGTTTCTTCATAAGAAAGCGAGAAATCAGCCTCGTGTACGATACGATTGCGTATCAGATGAGCTTCTACCAAAAGTGCTTTCGATTCAATCTGACCCTCGTGAACCGTTTCAAGTTTCTCTGCCATCGTCTCCCCTTCATACCCGATACCGGCAAGGATCTCTTCTGCGAAGGCATCTGCCTCTAGAATGGCCACTTTGTACTGCGATGGATTCTCACTCTCGAGGCGAGCAAGAATCGTTTCAAAACGTACTATGGCTTTTGATTTTGATAAAATCGGACGTTTGGCACCATACAATGTTTTCTTGATGTCCGAAGAAATACCTCGGAGCATCAGAAGCATCACGATATCAGCAAAAAGGACGACAACGTACACAAAAAGGAAAAACTTTATTGCAGAAACGAACACTGATGTTGAATAGAAAGAAACACTATTCTTCCATAATCCATTTATGAGACTCACGATATCAATATCCATACAATAACAATACACGTTTAATGTTCAGTATCTCGGACAGTATGACAACGTTCATATTCTTTTTCAAAAGCATCAGCGACACAAAGAAGTGTCTCTTCATCAAACCATTTTCCCTGGAGCTGTCCGCCGATTGGTAATTCTTTTCCGCCTTCATTTATCGTTCCTATGGGAAAAGAAAGTGCCGGAACACCAGTCAGATTGGCGGTTATCGTATAGATGTCTCCGAGATACATTTTGAGAGGATCGGTGGTTTTTTCTCCGATTTTGAACGCCGGCTCCGGGGTTGTCGGCGAGAAAATGAAATCCACTTCTTCGAAAGCCTTCTCGAAATCCTGTTTAAGAAGAGCTCGCACCTTCTGTGCCTTGAGATAATAGGCATCATAATAGCCCGAGGAAAGACTGTATGTTCCGAGCATAATACGCCGCTTGACTTCTGATCCGAATCCGTAACGACGTGTATCGAGATATGTTTCGAGCAATGTACTCTTTTCTTCTACTGAAGATTTTTCATCATTAACGGAAAGTCCATAACGGATACCATCATACCTGGCAAAGTTGGAACTCACTTCACACGGCTGAATGATGTAATAAGCAGGAAGAGCAAAAGAGCTATGGGGAAGGGATATCTCTTTGATCTCAATACCAAGTGCCTTGAAGCGTTCAAGAGCCTTGTCACACAAGGCGCGGATTTTCGGATCGAGATCCGAAGAAAAATATTCTTTAGGAATGCCGATTTTCTTCCCTCGTACATTGCCTCCGAGATAGTCTTCATATTTTTTCTCGTGCCCGCTGTCGGCTGACGTCGCATCGTGAGGATCATGACCGGCGATCCGAGAAAAAACGATTGCCACATCTTCGATCGTCTGTGCGATAGGACCGATCTGATCGAGACTTGATGCTCCGGCCATAAGTCCATAACGACTCACTCGTCCATACGTCGGTTTGAGACCAACTACACCGCAAAACGCTGCTGGTTGGCGGATAGAACCCCCGGTGTCTGATCCGAGAGCGAACACGGCCTCACTCCCCGCCACGGCAGCAGCCGATCCTCCCGATGTCCCTCCGGGAACTCGGGTCAAATCGTGAGGGTTCTTGGTCACCTGGTAGGCACTATTCTCAGTCGAAGAGCCAAAAGCGAACTCGTCCATATTCGTCTTCCCGAGCATCACCGTATGCACTGCTTTCAATTTGGCGATAACCGTCGCATCATACGGCGCGATGTAATTATCGAGAATCTTGGAAGCAGACGTAGCTCTGACACCTTTGATAAGTATATTATCCTTGATAGCACCGGGAATACCGGCAAGTAAATCTATCACTTCTCCCCGTTTCAACTGTTCATCCACGATAACCGCCTCTTCGAGCGCCCGCTTTTCGAGTACCGTCAAATACGCCCCCAGTTCACCATCTTTTTCTTTGATGGTCTTCAGATACTGCGTAGCGAGATCAACAGCCGTGATTTCCCCTGCCACCAATTTGTTGTGTAATAGACGAATCATACAATCATTTAGAATACTGACTTTACTTTGACAAATCCGTCTTTCGTTTCTGGAACATTTTTCATCATCTGCTCCCTTCCTCTATGATCGAAATCTTCACGCTCATCACTCCTCATCACATCGGTTCTTCCTGTGATGTGTCCGATCGGAACCACATCATCAGTCGGCAATACTTCCAGTTCACGAAAGAAATCAAAAACAGCCGACAGATCCTTCTGATATCGCGGTATTTCTTCCTCTTTCAGTCCGATACGACTGAGAAGAGCAATGTGTTTTACTTCATCTCCAGTGAGCATATTTTCTACAATTCAAATTTCTGATAATCTCTTAAACCCCTCTTCATCAAGAATTTTCACCCCAAGTTTTTTGGCGTTTGCATATTTGCTCCCAGGATTAACACCTGCCACGACATAGTCAGTTTTCTGACTCACAGCTGACGAAACACCCCCTCCTTTTTCCTTAATAATAGCCTTCAAATCATCTCTTGTAAAGGAAGCAAGCTCTCCTGTCAGAACAAACACTTTTCCTGCAAAGATCTGCGTTCCCATATCTGTTTTCTCTGGCAGAATGATCTTTATTCCTTCCGTTTCCAATGATTGCAAAAGTTCCTGATTCTTCACATCAGTGAACCACCCTACAAGACTCTGCGCGCTCTTTTCTCCGATACCCTTCACTGATAACCATTCTTCTTCTGTCATTTTCGGAAAATGTTCTCTGATATTTCTTACGTTTTGTATCCTCCCTGCCACATTCTTCGAAATGAGATCCGCCGTCTCTTCTCCGACATAACGGATGCCAAGAGCAAACAGAAATTTATCTAGTGGAACATTCTTGGCATTCTTGATAGCCTGCGTCAATTTATCAGCTGATTTCTCGGCGAATCGCTCAAGCGGTGAGAGATCGCCGGAGGTCAATGTAAAAATATCCGCTATATTTTTCACCAATCCTTCTTGCATCAAAACTTCGACGATTTTCTCTCCCAAACCGATGATGTTCAGCCCTTTTTTCGAAACACTATGGATGATTTTCTCGCGTTCGACAGCGAAACAACGTGGATTCGTACAATATATCGCCACACTTTTTTCTTGTTGTTTATTGTTATTTGTTATCTGTTGACTGACTGAGCTCCCGCATATCGGACAAATTTCCGGTAAAGCGATCTTCCTTTCCCTTCCTGTCCGCAAATTCTTCATAACAGAAACTATTTCCGGAATGATGTCCCCGGCCTTCTGAATGATCACCGTATCTCCGATGCGCACATCGAGACGTTTGATCTCATCGAAATTGTGGAGCGTAGCACGACTGACGACTGATCCGGCGACACGCACCGGACGGAGATGTGCCACAGGTGTCAACGCTCCCGTACGGCCGATCTGTACATTGACATCTTCCACCACTGTCGTCGCCTGTTCCGCGGGAAACTTGTAGGCCACGCCGAAACGTGGAGACTTGCCCCGATAACCAAGCAGATCCTGTATTTTTTTTTCATTGAGCTTGATAACGATGCCGTCCAGAGCATACGAAACCGTATGACGCTTCTTGTTCCACTCTTCGTAATACTCTTGAATATCCTCTACCGTTTTGCAAAGACGATATTCTTTATTGACATTAAAACCAAGCTTCTTTAAAAGCTCCAATTCTTCGATCTGTGTTCCCG
>Ga0100381_1004663_pt1 | contig 11532 bp, 16 predicted proteins | sample CryGeymeta201505_FD_80416 | JGI IMG/M metagenome (GOLD analysis project Ga0100381, IMG submission 80416) | Groundwater microbial communities from Crystal Geyser aquifers in Utah, USA - Crystal Geyser metaG 2015-05 | ecosystem: Environmental > Aquatic > Deep subsurface > Groundwater | place: USA...
ATACCTCTGATGGGAGTAGCTCTCCATTCCTCCGTTGATAACTTCCTGTAGAACAGCCAGATTCGCCTTGCTGGTCACAAATACTTTTCGTTTTCTTTCTTCCTAAAGCTCCCGATTCTGAATAATGCTGTATTTGTACAAAAAAGATAAGAGATATCTAGTTCTTGTTCTGAGGCACTCGATCAATGATCAAGGCTTCAGAGTTGTTGATATACTCGAAGCGAGGACAGTCATCTTGCCAGCAGGCAAACTGCAGCATATCATTGATCCTGAGCTTCATAGAATCAGCTTTTCTGCCTTTTTTGAATTGTTATTAAGTCAGAAAGAGGTTAAACATCAAACTTGAAGCATACTTTACTTTGACATTTGATTCTCCTTCAGAGATAGTTGGTGGCAGGATAAATGCTTCTACGGTCCATTTTTCGTTGGTGGCAGTAAAGTAAGAGTTGAAGCTTTTGAGGTTGAAGAAGGGTCTTTTCAGGAGGGAAGCCAGCATTCAAAAGGCTATATTAGTTTGTGATTATTATAATTAGTAATGGGAGCTCTTCAGTAACAGCCCTGTGACATTTGGCTCATGATTGAAAGAAACCCTAGTCACCTCGAAAAGGACCTTTTCGACTTCACCAGTAAGCGATAAACTGTCACTTCGGTTAAAATATCATACCCTTCCTCGGTACTCCACAATGCCAGAACTAACGAAGTCAAGTACTCGCTCCTCCCCGAGCCACGACAATAATTGTTTTCTTTTGCTCTTCAGAACAGCGAACCGCACTAGATGGTGCTCCGTCTATCCGGAAGGGATAACCGGGAGGCCATATGGAAGTATCTGGTACAAGGGGAGACCTGGAAACTTGAGCAGGGAGAACGCCTCAAATTGGGAAGAATATAGTTGTATCTAAAGGAGCTAAGGTACATTCAATCACGTCCAGCCACCAGCATGACCTAGCATCAAACAGAGGCCAAGTCCATCAAGCCCACACTGAAAGGATATCACAACGAAACTCCTCTAAAAAACAGTGGGTATTTTTAGCAGTACCAGACCCACAAAATGAGGGATAGTGAGCTGTTCACAATGAAAAGGTCAGACATGTTGATGGGAAGAAGCGGTGTGAGCGTATATTCAAACAACTAAAGAAGCTGCCGTATCTGCTTCGACTCCAAGGACACCACAGCTAACCCTCTCTTCAATGTCTGCCTCTGCAGTGGCACAGTGAAGTTCATTCACTTTGAATGCCTGAAGAGTTGGTTTAGAAGCAAGACTGTTAGATTCGAAGCTCCCCACTGTCTTTACTATTGCTATGAGCCCATGCAGTGCTAAATATGCAAATACGCAATCAGCAACGAAGTGATCCACAATGGAAGAAAGTACTGTCTATACGAGTACGAGCAAATCCACCCGCCCTTTGCCAAATTCGAGCATTATGCAGAGAACAAGGTCTTCGAGATTCTCATTCGGTTGGAGTAGGCTCTGAAAATAAGCGTGGGCAGAGGAGCAGAGAACGACCTCAATTTGAACGATTCTTCGGTCAGTCGGTTTCACTGTTGGTTATAGTATTCATCTCAGCAACTAACAGTGAAGGGTTAAGGCAGCAAGTACGGGACATTCGTGGAGCTGGGAAAGAATTTTTAGCTTGGGGAGTAACCCTTAGGATTATCCATAGCTAACCATCTCCTATGGCTATAGAGGAGACCGAAGCCAGGGTCGGACAGTTCTTGCTGCTCTTCTCGGGGGAAGTTGAGAGTGTTGATTCAATGATGGTTATATATTTGATTCTATTTCTATCACTGTGAACATTTAATTAAATCTCCTTACCAACAACCATGTAAGACGAGGCCATCCTCATCAATCAGGTGTTGAAGTGCGATCGCTACATTGCTGAAGTCAAGATAAATGAAGGCTCATACGGATAGATCTTTAAGGTTAGAAGCAAAATTAATCAATAGTGGTATGCCCTCAAAGCTATGGAGCTTTAAAAATTGAGTAAAATGAACAAAATGCATGAATCAGCAGTAGAGCAACTCATCCTGTCCAAACTGAGGCATTCGGGTATCATCAGATTGTTCTAAACCATTCAGGCACCCAATTATGTTGGACTCGTCCTCTAGCTCTGCCCCTTCGGAGATATTTTCCAACTCATGAGGACAGTCAACAAGCACTTCGAGCTAGCCTTTAAGAAGAAACGCATCATGATATACTACTTTGCCCAAATTGTATAAGCCCTCGACTACCTCCACTCCAACGGAATAGTCCACAGAGACATCAAGCCTGAGAACATTGTCCTTGGAAGAGATCTCAGAATCAGACTCATTGACTTTGGAACTGCCAAAATCCAAGATGAGTGTCCCCTGGTCTCGATTGAAGAATTGTATGAGATTGAAAGGCTAAGAGAAAAGAGTGATCTGACTCTGCCTGAGGAGGAGAAAGACCATCGACAGTCCTTTGTGGGAACCACCAACTACTTGAGCCCTGAGAGCATCAGCATGCAGTATTCTACTAAAAGTGATATATGGGCACTTGGAATTCTCGCCTATAAATTTTACTTCAACAAGCTTCCTTACTAAGGAAAGGATAGTGTGGAAATTTTTACAAAAATAAAAATCAACGATGTTCCTATTGAGAAAGGAGTTGAACCAGAATTCGAGTAATTTTTCAAATTGACCCTGGCGAAGAAGGCAGAGGATAGGCCATCTGCTCGCTAGCTCAAAAAAATCAAACTGTTCGAAGGAATCGATTTTAAAACTATCTTTAGTGTTCCACCTCCCATTGTCGAAAGCGAGTTGAATGCTTCAAGTTAGCAAAGTCCAAAAAAAAAAATAGGAAAATTTCTATTTGAAAAGGCCTTATAAAAGAAAATGTTCTTTGGCAACTACAAACCGAGATACCTCACCATAGAAAAGATTGAGAGCAACCTGATTATGGCCTATCGGTACATACCCAGCAAGAAGGTTAAGAACGAGTTCGAACTTTATCTGAATGACTACGCTGTGAGCACCAAGAAGAACGAGTTTGAGGTTGTGACGAGTGACAAAAGGTACGGGTTTAGAGTCGGCAAGAATGATTCTACTGGGCAGGTGGTCGAGGAGATAAACTCTGTGATTCGTAGTAGTTTTGCCTTGGAGTGATTATATATTTTATTTCTCTATGTCAGAAAGTTAAGAAAAAGATACTAAAATCACAGCTTTGTAAGCTAAAATCAAATATCTTGAAAGGGAAATATCAGAAAGGGTCAGAAGCTTCCTCCTCAGAAAGCCAGGAAAAACACTTGCCCATTCCACCAAGACCAGAGGAGTACAGGTCTAATTCAACCAAGAAACAAAGTAAATAAGCACAAAGGTAGTCTTTGGAGAGTCTTCTCTTTCAAACTCAGAAGTAAAATAGTTCAAGAAGGAGGAGGCTTCCACACGTCATGAATTGACAAACACTGAAAAAAGCGAGTTATCAGACTGTGTCTCGAATGTATGGCTTGCTGAAGTTGTTGGAAAATTGTTAGACCCTCAGCTTGAGTAGAGATAATCGAGCATGAAGAGAGAAACAAGTTCGACCTAAAGTGGCACAGATATATGGAAGTTGAAGAAAAAATATGCGAGGCTTTAGGAAAAGCTTAAATTTCAGACAGAAATAGCCACCTGTGCCAAAGAGGAGCTACTTAAATCAGAGGAATAGAACTATAAATTTCGATTGAAAATACAAGAACTTACCAGCCAATCTCCCACCAAAGGAAATAAAGGAAATGGAGAAGTAACTCAATCAGACAACCTTTCATAATTATCTCAAAAAAATGCTGAAATTTAACGACTCAAATCATCAATAGATCTCTTAGAGTCGCAGGTCAAATAGCTGAAAGGCGAGATAGATTCATTGAAGTCTACAATAGCGAGTCTATAGTCGGAGTTGAGCAAGCTGAAGTCGACCAGTGAGTACGAACTGCACGAGGAGATTGAAGCTCTAAAGAAGGAAGTTGAATAACTAAAAGATTTGACCTATGATATTTCGAATTCCGTCCCTCTTGAAGATCAGTGTGACCACCACGAATATTTTAGACCTTAGTCTTTGAAGGAAATCAGCAGTCATCTCAAAAGAGTATCCAGCTTCTGCAAGGAGATATAAAAACATGAAGACCAGCGTCTTTCCCAGCTTAAACAGGAGAAGTAAATTTTTGTGAGGTTGGTTGAAAAAATCAAAGCACAAGTAAGCAAGGACTCCCGCATATCTGTCTGGAGTATGATGAAGGGAGATAAATAGCTAGCTCCCTATGCCAGGATATTCTATGAAGAGGTTGAAGGAAGTCAAACAGCTGAGCAATTCGCTTCATCGCTTCTTGCCGTGGAATGTATCAATAATGGTGAAGAGGAAATATCGAGTAGCCCAACTAGATCGGCTAAGACAAGCAGTCCAATTCCTAAAATCGATGATCTCTTTACCAAACCTCAGATGACCTCTGTTGATCAATGAATACTCACTATTGTTCTCATTTTAGAATAGAAGTTATTTAAATGCGAGTATTCTTTTTGGTATCGGTGCTAGTGGTTGCTTTGGCTCAGACAACGATTCGAGACTAAAGAGGGAACGTCATAACGGGGACCAATAATCTATGGGAAGGCGATAAGAACAGCATACAAGGAGCATCCAACCAAGTGCTAGGAAATTAGAATCAAGTTTCTGGAAATAACAATGTGATACAAGGGAGCGGAAACAGAGTAGGAGGAGACCTTTCAGGCGAGGAACTTGCAGCTCTACAACAACAAATGGCTGAAAGGCTCCAGGGGAGATTTGGAAATATCTTTTCTTCTTTGCCTGGCAACTTAAACACTGTCCAAATACCCCAACAGCCAACACAACAGTCAACACAACATCAGGCATAAGAGCCCCAAATTCAGCAAACAATACAGCAACATCAAACTGAACAGCAGACACAGAAAGATTAAGAAGGTCAGCTGAATCAAAATACTCAGCCATTTCTACAATAGGAACAAAAGCCAGTATCAACTGTAGAACCTGCTGAACCAATTCAACAGAAGGAGAAAGAGCCTCAACCAATACCATAAGAGGTGAAGGAAGATCCTGTTTCAATATAAGAAGAAGAGATATAAAACAGAAATGAGAGTGAACCCACCGAACAAGTAAAGCCTCCAGTTGAGGAAGCAATAATATAAGCCAAAAGATTCATGAAGCTGCTTTTCAGAAGCTATGGCAAGCAAGTTCAGCATTCAAAGCTACCTGACTATCTCAATACTGGAAGTATTTTAGAAGGTAGGCCTGATGAGCTTTCTCAGAGGTGGGGGCTGTCTTCCAAACGCTCAGCATTTTTCTTTTCATTTCTTTATAGGTCCTTTGGGGAATCAGAAGGATAAACAATCATTTGACTGGAGAACTATGGTTTGATCCTCTTTGAACTAAATTTTATATGACTCCATTAAAATTAAACAGGATGTTCTCATACTCTCGGCTCACGTACTGCAACTATTTTTCAAGCTTTTCCTTTTCTTCCTGAAGGTTCATGATGTCCCTAGATTGCTTTTTTATGGTTGCAGCATTGAAAGACAAAGAAAGCTACTGTCCGTAAGTGACATCTACGGAAGTCCTTTCGATTTGGCATAGCAGAAACAGAAGCAGTTTAAGATGGGGTGCCGACTGAGGGTCCTTTGCTATCTGCTTCTTTAATTGTAATTTATAAGCTTACAGTTTGTATTTGTTTGTCAGAAGTTCTCCCCAGGCCTATCTTTAATGGAAAGAAACCATGTTTTTGTCATCTTTTCCTGTGGCTCCCCTGATAAGGTTTTCCATCATTTCAGAAGGAGATCCATAGTGTGCTGAGCCCCTCTATGGAAGGCTGTAGTACTGACTTGACTTGCTTTAACTTTTTGGGATAATCAGTTGAGGAACTATCACAAACTATGAGCTTGCAGAGTAATTATGACTGGCTTCAACTGAAGTTGCCTCCAGCTGATTCTATCGGGCACTCTAGGGAGACTGATGCTTTCTGTTTTTTTATATCAAAAGTGCTTCTCTCTCTCGGTTGACATTTTTATTGAACATTATTAATGTGAAATATGAATACTTCTTGAAACTATATTTTTGTGATATGATGATTGAATACTGATATGCAGTTAGGAAGCTATCATTCGAGAGATTTGTCCACAATTTCTTTCACTCTTCGCTCATACTCGTTTTTATTTGTGTTATAGATCTGGGCTGCTTCGCTGTTGGCAGGAGAGTTCGGGTTGGGATCGGCTAGCAGAGATCGTATGGAGGTCAACACAGCCCACACATCGTAAATAGGGCTCCATTGATTTTGAAGAACTGAGTAAAAAAAGTAATACTGTCCAGACAGATGCGACCGTCGTTGTATATATTGGGATGGAACATCTTGGTTATGAACTTTACATTGGGAGGTTTGGTGGGGTACTCTTGACTAAACTCGAGCTTTAGTTAGAATAGTCCTCCATCCCAGGCAGTTCCCTCTGGCCCCTCGATGAAGGCAGTCCACTCGTAGAGATTGCCCTCTTCTGGAGAGGCATTGATGCCCTCGTCTTGTTAGTTGCTTAACTTTTGCAAATCTCTGATCAGTCTTTTTTCAGCAGGGTTGCTCATGCAGTAGCTCTATTAATATAATATTTCAATCCAAACAAAAAAGAATTGAATTTCTATCATATGTTCGATATGTCTTGCATCAGGTTGGCCAACTCCTCCTGGACGGTCCTATTCAAGCCTTCTGATCTGCCTGATGAGTTTTTTGAGTGTTTGGAGGTCCTTAGCTGAGCCTCCAGCTGACGACAAAGTACCTTAAAAAGAAAACGGTTCTGGACAATCACTCTAGGTTTGAATTGTTTGATGACAAGAACTGATTGGATCATCAGCTCTTGAAAAATATTGCTAAGGCGACCACTTTCATTCTCACTAAGCACTTATGCAAAGAGGTGCTTTATTTTTTAGTCTTTTTAGCTATACTACTCGATATAGAGATTGAACACATTCACCATAGTTTAATAACTGCTGTTCTAAATAGATACCTTGAGAGTAATGATGGAGGCACAAAAACTCAAGAGAGTCAGGTATTCAGGCAACCTTGTAAATGCTTCTTCAGCCTTTGCTTACAATGGCCTGATCCTTGCGAGCATCGTCTCTCTAAACTATTTTTTTCTTAGGGAAATGAGCATTTCACAAGCTTCAATGACCTGGTCATAGTGCTTATTTCGCCTTTCATAGTCCCAGCTTAACTGAGAAACATATTTAATCACTACTATGATAGACTTTATAAGGATCTAACATTTGAGCTGAGGGTCACAGTCCTCAATTTGCAGGCAAGGTACCAAGAAATTGGGGTCAAGAGCCCCTGCAAGTTTTTTCTTTGAGTAGGAGGCAGTTCGTGCATGACGAATTTTGGCTGCCGTCAAGCCAGCATTGATTTTTGCAGGGCACAAGCTGTAATACTCGCTGACTGGAATGAACATGCTAATCACCAGCTATGCACTGTATAGATAACAGGCATGCTAGGATAAGAGGTTTTCAAGCAAAAGAGGCATGCTCTCAATGGAAAGCCCAATCTGCTTGCAGAAATCCCAGAAAGGGTATGTGCTAGCGATATATCTAAACAGCTCAAGATTGAGGCACAATAGCTGAGAAAGGGAGTTCACATAGTTATTGAAGTGTATACTCATTTTGGGAAGAAAAAATTGCATCAACTCAGAGCACTCTCGGCATTGATTCAAGCTGGCACTCATAATGATTTACTTCATGAGTCGCATGCAAAAGGTATTAGTTTATGATGCTTCATAGAGCAGGAGAGTAGAAGCTTACAGATTGATGTCACCAAGGATGGCTAGCAAAAGAAGAGCCTAGATATAGTCAATTTTTTCATATTTGAGCAACATCTGCACGACTTCAGAGTATCTTCCCAGAACAAGAAGCTCCTCAATCAGGTAATGAATTTTCTTAAGGTCAATCATTGTAACCAGCTCCTGTTACAGTATCAGAAACTCCTATTTTGAATAGTTCCTGAGAAACTAATTCTGCTGGTCATAGTTCTACTTGAAAATAATTTTGAGCTCAATTTACTTAAAGGCAATATAAATAATTTATTCTCTTGGATAGATCTGACGCTATTCTTTTATTAGCTAAAGGCAATTTCTTTCCAAAATGAGGACAAACTGTCGGTAATAGGGGTCAGAGTTCAAGAGGTATATATCCTTTGAGTAATTGAATGCTCTCCCTTCAAGAGTTGATCTCATAAATTAAAGGAGCTATAAATGCTGATGATCTCTCAGGTGAATTTCGATGAGGTTGTAGTATTTTTATGAACATCGCAGTAAATACGCCAGCTTCTTCCAGTAATTTGGGCTTGTCATAACTCCCTCAATTTTTTTTCCTTCTATCTCAGCTTTTTTCAATAAAAATGTCTTAAAGGTCGCAAGCTCATTGATAAAGTACAACTAGGAATCATCACGAATGAGGGTTCTCTTGAAATGTTAAAAAATAATATTGAAGTACTCGTTAGAAAAGGCTTTGAGGTAAGATAAAGAAGACCTTTTTGAAGAAAGAAGCTCCAATATGCTGATTTTTTATTGGTTCTTGTGTTGGTTGATGACTTCGAATAATTTAACATACTACCGAAAATGCAGGATCGGTCTTGACGGTATTAGCTCATTCTAAAAGGACAGATCTATCTCTTTATTTGGATCGAGCATATGAGAGAGGCACTCCAGCAGCGTTTACATATTTTATTCATTGTAGTGGGAAAGGGTAAGTTAATAGGCCAAATGCTAAGCTTCTTTCCATCCAATAGCCTTCAAATGCTCATAGATGTTACCTTCTCCTTCAATCTGAACCTGGGACTATGTTCTGGTCTCTTTTATCTTGGTCCCTGAAGGCTCCTCTTGCTGTGAATATCCATATCCTTATGATTTAAGTTCCATGTCTTGCTTGATCCTTTCCATTTACTCCTGAACCTTGTAACTGACCCATTAGTCCCCAGTCTTGATCCTCCTTTCTCCTTACCTATTCATGAAGGGGTGTTTATGGGTATGCCTTCCCTTACGATTTTTTGACAGAAGTAGGCTATGAAGTTGGAGCATGTTGTTGCAGTTCATGGCCCGATGGCTGGGGTCGAGGTGAGCTTTGAGGAATTTGAGTGTATGAATTTCTGACTAAATACCCGCCTTCTTGAAGTGGCTACCGAACATTAAATACTATCAAGTTGCCAAGCAGCAAAGAATATCACATCATCAGAAGAAGAGACAAAAGGTCGAGGTCTGTCCCTTCCCGCCGAACGGGAACAGGTTGTTGCTGCTGGGAAACATCAGCTAGCAGGTAGCCAACCGAGGAATAGCGATCTAGGGAATATTGTTCATGCCCTCCATTAAAGACACACGATCGCCCTAGCTATCATCCTGACTCATTTCCTCCATCCTTTTATCAGCCTTCTAAAAACAGCTGTCTTTTTCGAGTAGGGGACTTTTGACATCCTTTTCGGTCGGTTTAGGTATTGTTGAGCCTGTTTTAACTTTGAAGCAGAAAGAGTCCTGATGTTCATTGGATTCGTCTTCTGATTAGTGCTGTCTTTTCTTTTTCTTTTCGGGCTTCCGCTTGATGTCGATCAGTTTGTGGGGGTTCTAACGGTCGAAACACGGATGATAGAAATAGTTTTCGGAATGATGTTCCCGTATCTTGTGGAAGTTGTACATGTTGAGCTGAGTGGATGTCAACTTACCTGTCTGACGAAGGAGGAATAGTTGCTGTGTTTGAAATATTTAGGTAAAATTTCCTGGGAGAACCTTTCCTCATTGAGGACGTAAAAGCCCACTCCATTGATGGCCCACTGTACGACCGCCCCTTCTTGCTCATCCTGACTCGGAAAAAAGGTACGTTGAGGAGCTGGAAGGTGCGTTTGAGGAAGGAGGCAACTGTTCGGATTTTTCGAACATTCTCTTTCTCTGACATATCGAATATTATAATGGAAATTCCGGCAGGATCATTTATCGGCGCAATAAAAATCAAGTACTCAATTTTAGAAGCGGGCCACAATCTCGTTCACCTGTCTGGCCAGATTCTTAAATGAATGATTATTCATATACAATTCATTCTGCTCAAATTTCTCAGTATCGTAGTCGATCTCCTCATCGTAGTGCTCTGGAAATATTTTGTGCAGCAGAATGAACATGTTCATGTGGTGGATCAGCAGAATCAGCTGCCTGTACCTCTTCATCTGGGCCTCCGTCAAACTGTCCTTTTGGTGAGAGTAAAACCTTATTTCCTACTTCACAAAGTAAATCAGCTCAACAATGCACCTCTTGATCTCCTCCAAAAACTAAGCTTACTGGTAGACAAGGAGCTTGTAGTCGTCACTGAGACTGTCGAGAAGAAGATGAAACTGATCCTTTATCTCGTATTTCTCACAGTTGCGCTGGACACCCTCTCTTTCCTATTTTGATAGTTTGGGCCTTTTGTGGGAATCCTGGTACTGTTCAGCTTCATACTTGAATTTTTCCACATAGGTCTGAAAGTGCTTGGATCCTCCGATTTAGGTCAACATTCTGAGGTCCAGGATGTGGAGACTCGACAAACCATTAAGCTCGTTGACAAAGGCCTCATTGAGGTAATTGATGTACCTGAGTATATCCACAGCTACGTTTATACTCCAAGTCGCAGGAGATCTTTGATAATCGAGAACTCAATCTTATTTTTTATTTTTTCCTCATGACCTGTCTAGAATATTTACTTCAGAAGCAGTTTCAGAAAATTTATCTTGAAATTGAAGTTCACTCCCTCCATAACAACTGTTTTGAAGGATTGAGTTGCTCCCTTTTCGTTGAGTGTCCCTAGGATACCGGTCATCTCAATCTCGGTCTCATCCCCAATGTACCTGTAAAATTCAGTCGGGATGGTATGCTACAGCATTAAATTCAGGTTTTGCCCTACTAGATTTCTGCCAATGGTGTCCCTTATTTTGGCAATATCATTAGAAGGCCTTAGCCTCTGAAAAATGGGATGGGCAAACAAATCGTGCCAACCGATCCTGTCATCTTCCTTATAGGCCAGCATTGACTTGATCAAAGAACCCACTTCTGGTGAACATTTTACCTCTGTCTCCACATCCAGGTTCAGACTTTCTTTGAGGAACTGCTCTTTGTCGAAGTTGTAAAATGGGTACTTTTCAAAGATCATCCAGTAGAGCACCAGACCGAGTGAGTAGATATCGCATTTGTTGGTGTAAGGTTCCTTGAAGATTAGCTGAGGAGCTGATGTTAGGAGAGTTCCGATAGTCCTGTTGTCGTGAAGGTTTTCTTTCTTCTCGAACAGCTGCTGGCTGAGTCCAAAGTCTCCAATTTTCAGAATTTTGTTATGGACAAAAATATTTTAAGGTTTGATGTCTCTGTGAATGATGTTGTACTTGTAGAGATCTTGGAAGGCGTTCAGGAGTTGCTTGAAGTACATCAGTATCTAATCTTCTGTCTTGAGGAAACCCATCTTCCTCTAGTGTTCGAAGAAGCTCGTCAAATCTTTGTTGTTGCAATACTAAAGCACCATAAATAGCC
>Ga0100381_1004664_pt1 | contig 11532 bp, 9 predicted proteins | sample CryGeymeta201505_FD_80416 | JGI IMG/M metagenome (GOLD analysis project Ga0100381, IMG submission 80416) | Groundwater microbial communities from Crystal Geyser aquifers in Utah, USA - Crystal Geyser metaG 2015-05 | ecosystem: Environmental > Aquatic > Deep subsurface > Groundwater | place: USA...
GTTGTTGAAAGGACTGATAATCACCAGAAATAGTGACAGATTTGTTGCGAAATATAATAATTACTCTTTTGTCGTAACAAGTAAAATGTTCTGGTAAGAAGAAGAGGTCGAAAATCACAAGAAGGGCTACACCAAAATAAAAAGCAAGCAATTCAGGGATCTCTACAACTTTGAGGATGGATAAAGCCTGGGAAAGGGATCTTTTGGTACAGTCGCCAAAGTCAAGACCAGCCAGGGACAGGAACTGGCCATAAAAGAATTCAACAAGGAAGCCAAGAAGGCGTTTAGACAGATTATGAGGGAAGTAGATAGCATGAAGTATCTCACTCACCCTAACATCGTTAGGCTCTTTGATTGCTACATCGTCGATGATAGCAACTTTTACATGGTGATGGAGTACTGTCCCGGAGGTTCTCTTCCCTAGTATCTTGAGAAATATAAGGACATCACATAATATGATAAAATGATGCTCTGCAAAAATATTGCCAGTGGACTTGCATATGCTCATCAAAAGTTCATCGTCCACAGGGATCTGAAACCTGACAATATTTTGATTGGTCGCAAAAATGAGGCTAAAATTTGTGATTTTGGGTGCAGTGCTCGGACAATTAACGAGGAAGGAAGCTAGATTCCTTTGAAGAGCCATATCGGCACTGTTGCTTACATGGACAAGAGGGTTTCTTATCAGGAGAACTATGACATAAGTGTGGACGTCTATTCTATGGGGATGATATTTTACTATATATTCAAGAGAAAGGGGATCTATGATGATTACAATACGGAATACACTATCAACAAGTGTAGAAGCTAGATCAACGCCAATTATGACCAGAGAATGGAGGAACTTCTCAAAGATATTCCCAATCTGATAAAGGAAATCATTAAAAATTGTCTGCAAGAGGATCATACCAAACGGTATAAAGCCCTGGAAATAAGTAATATTTTTGAAAAGGAAATCATGAAAAATTCTCGTTTGTCACACATCAAATCGACAGTCGACGAAGAGGAAATCTAAGATCAATCAAGCGTGTTTGCTATTGGACTCATCAATTACTACAAAAATATCGACAAGGTCCAAAAAAATTTGGCAACCAGAGAGAAAGTATTTGATCTTTTGTTTAAAAAAAGGGACGTTATCAAAAGAATCAAGGTCATGGAAACCATCCAGCATCTGGAAAAGAAAACAAGATAATACTTTACGACTTTTGTCCTCTTCTATTATTTCTTCTGGCTGGATCAGTTTGGCAAGCTGTTAAACCGTTAAGAAACATAATTTTCTTATATCTACACAGATATTAACCCAGAAGCCCTGGAGGATGAGGTGGTTTAGAGAATAAAAAAAATTATCAGTGCTGAGGAGGGAATATACTACCACTTCTTCATGAAATGCTGTAAAAATCAAAGGAATAAGCTCAGCCTTCAGAACGAAAAGATTTACCTTCCAAGTTGCTACAGAAAGATGATTATGGAAGTGACTTCAAAGCAGTTGAGATATGTCAGCTTTGAATAGTTCAAAGATTAAGAACTACGAGCTCACATCCATGAGTTTATTGAAAAACGAATCAAGAAGGACTATAAAACCAATGGGGTCAAAGAATAGGATTAACAGGCTCATAAAGCATTGGCCATCATTGAGTCTATTGCTTCATAGTTATGATTGTTATTTTAGAATTATGCTAATTAGAATATTATAGCTATCGAGACCCTTTTTGGCAAGATTTTTCATTTTTTGATATCATTAATAATATATGGGACTTAAAATCATCCTTTTCGCCTTGGTCGCAACAATCGTCTTCGCATCCGAGCCTGTTTTGCTGGTCACTGACGAGCAGTACCTTATTCACTATCAAGACACCACCCCCTCTTCACCTCGCAGGACCTCATCTAATACATCGGCAGATAAAACAAAGCTCAGGTTGTCGAACTGAGCGAATCGATTAGCGCTGACTGGGCTGAGCTTAAAAAGGCTCTTCGGGAGTCAGGAGTTTCTAATGAAAGAGTCAGCTCTTTCCTCACCTCCGAACAGAGATTGTTTGAACTCAAGAACATTCTGAGTGACATGCAAATTAGCAAGAAGCTTAATGTTACCATTGAGCAGCTTAAATAGATGCTCAGATAGGGAAAATAAGATTTGGTTATTACCTTCAGCTCCACCATGAAGCCTCGTCGCCTCCAGCAAACAGCTGAGAATGATACAGTTGAGTCAAAAATTTTCAACGATATCTCAAGCTACTCCCTATCTGGACTATGGGTCGGCCTGTTTTTGCTCGTAGTCCTGATGATCGGCATCAACTGCATGTTGGATCTTAAGACCAACGACAGATTTGCTCGTCAGAACTTGTGGGTCGGTCGTGAGTCATGATTCTAAATTGTAATCCTGATCAATAGATCAATTAATCAGACTATTATTCTATCAGAAATCAAATGTTGTTGGGTCAGGGTTTGGAACTTTCAAGCTATTTTTGAATAAAAATTCTGCCAAGTTGTCAACTGGATCGTTGGGGAATGAGTTCAGAAGTTCAACAATGCCTTCAGATAGGATAGGAACGAGATTGGCGTCAAGATATTTTCTAAGAGCTAGAGATGTTTTGTCTAGAATGTCTCTCTCTTCATTTTGCTCATTCTTTTTTTTCATGTCATAGTCCTCCTTTTGAATTTCTCTAATTATTTTCTCTTTTTTGTCCATTTCAGCTCGGAGATTAGCCTTTCTATCCTTTTCCCCTTTCAACCGTTGCTAAATAATGCTCCTTTCTGAAACTTCATCGATGGTTGTTTCCTTGATCAGAGACTCGAGAGTGGCAGCTGTTTGAGGACCAATCTTGACGTGATGGCTCGGAATTTTGTTTTCCTTGAAGAAATCTTCAATAACATATTCACCACTATCTGAGTTATTTTGAGCCCTGTAGCGAGCGAGTAGATGTTTTATTTTAGCTTGAGTCAAGTGAGTTCGTGAAATTTATTATTCTGGTAACTTTTGAATCCTCTCAATGATCTATTTGTCTGTCATTTCCAGCATGATCAACTTAGTCGGGGCTAGTCTTTCATCAAGAATTTTTTTGCCATTTTCATCAGGCTACTCTCCTTCTGGAACAGGTGGAGGGCTCATAAACAACTCTTTTGCATCCTAATAACGTCTTGGAAACCCATCAAGAATATACCCTCTATTGAGACAGTCATTTTGAGTGAGTCTCCATTTGAAGCACTTGTACACCAGTTAGTCACTCAGCCGAACATCTACAGCTTATGGGTCGAAAGGTGGTAAAGGATCCCCTGAATAGATATTGATTTACTTTGGTCTTTAGGTATTTTCTTCCATTTTTACTTAAATTCCTCATATTAAGCTTGTTTGTTCTGAATCTCGTTTTCTTTCTTTTAGTTGAGGAAGTTTTTAATCTCTTATCCGAACTCATTTTTGAGTGACATGACCTCGTCAATTACAGTCTTGATGGTGATGTGAGGCAAATAATACTTTTAATATAGCCTGAATAAAAAAAAGACTTACTGCTTCGAAAAGTATGTTTTTCCTGATCCAGGAGGGCCCATTATGAATATTTTTTCTTGACGTAAATTGTGAACTGCATTATACTATTGGCGTAGCAATTCAATGTTCTTTTGAATGCCGTCTTTGCTTCTCCAGTCAAATTTGAATCGAACAACTTATTGGCCTTCTTAAGCTTCAATTGCAGCATCTTCCTCCTATAATTTTGCAAAAATCATGGTAGGTTTCATCCTTAAATTCAAAGTAAGCTATTTGACATTCTTCTAATTTCCTTTCGGCTCAATACACTCGATTTAGCCAGTTCCGATTCCTTTTGAAATAGATTCGATTATTTTTTTCTGGGTAGGCTTTGGGTTGTGATCAAGGGCCAGGATGTATGGTAACTTGGGAGTCTTTTCAATTATCTTTTCAATATAGGTCACAAGGTCGGCAGTGTGAATAGTTGGAATACGATTTTTGCCAGCTCCGAAAACAGGAAGCTTGGCAGGAATTTGTAATCTAGCTTGTAGGAAGTAGTCTTGGAACAAATTTTAGCCCTCACCATATTGGAGACCCGCACAAACGACATATGATTTGAGGTTAGGCTTAACATTGCCAGCTGCCAGACACAAAGTTTAAATAGATTTGATCTTCTCGTATTCAGGAGCAGGCTTTCTGAGGTTGTAGTCCTTATCTGTGAATCTAACGTACGTTTTCTTTTCCTCTCCTTCAGCAGGTTCAGGTGCACCTTCCTACTCTGAATCAGGCTCCTCTAGTGGATTCTAGTCGCCTTCCTATTCATCTCCTTATTTTTTCTCTTTAGGAGAAGTGCGTGCCCAGGTCATCACATTGGAGATACAAATTAGTGTTTTATTATCAGTGAAGGGTTGAATTTTCAGAGTTGAGATGATAAACTAGGCCTCCTTCAGATCGGCAGTTGTTAGGTCATAGATGATGACATCTGAGTTGAGGATGACTTATTCGAAAAAGGTCACCTTTTCGGTCTGAGTTAGGATAAAGTACATCGATGACTTTTCGGACACCTGCTGGGACTTAGTGCGTGCTATTTTTTATGGTTGTGCCCACTATTCTATTGGGATTTTCAGGATGAATCTGATCATTACGAAGGCGAGCTACAAGGTGATTTGCTAAGAATGAATTGAGACTGGAAAGGAAGTATTTGACAGGTTGGTAGGGAGGAGGAGCCTTAAATACAGGAGGTTTTTCTTAGTCTGCCATAAGTTATAGTTTTAAAATTTGAAGTCAAATGTTGACCGAAGATCTAAATCACTCAACCTCGACGTTTTGCTTTTTGGTAATATTCTTGATAATATGCCATTCGTCAAGGACTCTTCCTCCTGGAATAGTCACATATTGATATTTAAGATGACCTCCTGATATTTTGATTCTACCGTATCCATAGGAACTTGATTTTTTAGCTGACCACTCCGGGGCAGGTGAAACATACTTAATATCGATGAGGGCTCCTCCTGTGCCCTGAACAGCATATACTGGATACTCTGGTTCTATGTAATGAGTTTTGTTGGCTCCTTTTTTCATGGCTTTTCCTTTGTAAGTGGGCCAGCTTCTCTAATAGTCGTGGACGTGTCCAGTTTGAACGATATCTACTTTGTGTTTGTTCATTAAATCCTCCAGGTGGTGAACAAGGTTGGTTTCATCTGAATGTTCGAACTTGGAAGAAGAGTAAAAGAATCGATGGGCTCCTACGATGATCCACTGAATATTAGGGTTATTTCTGGCTTTCGTCAAATCATCATCTAAAAATTTATACTGCTCACTCGTAAGATTGTAGGGATGCTCAGATGAAAAATGAACGATGTGGATTTGTCCATAGTCAAAGGAAAACCATAAGTTTGTTGAGCTTTAGTTTTGTCGTGGGAGAACATACCGATGAGTATACGCCGTATAGTTGTAATATTTTTCATGGTTTCCTACTCCAGGCATAAAGGGAGTATATGCAGCAAAAGACTCTGTTAACTCACCATAGAGGTCCCAAATTGGTTCAAATTATCCCACCTTCTCAGAATTCATTCCAGCATAGGCGATATCTCCTGATAAAAATACAAAGTCGAAGGGTCGTATGAATTGGTCTTTGGCGATCTGGCTGATGACAAAGTGTCCAAAAGGAGCAAAGGTTCCCATATCAGCAACGACTGCGATATTCAATTATTCAAGTTGTTGGGTCTTGAGTGGAGGTGAGTTGAAGTACTTAATCTTTGAGAAGGTCCTAGTCGTTGCATCTCCTACTCTATAGTAGTACTTTTTCAAAGGTTAAAGGCCTTTCATAACTGCCTTGTAGATTCTACCGTGAAAGCCAAAATGTCCAACATTGTAAGTAGTATAAGTACCAGCCTCCTCATGTTTAAGAGATGTCGGGAGTCTGCCATACTGCACAATAGGTTTTTCATATACTTCAGGTGTTGAAACCCACATAACCTGCATTTAGCCGTCCTTATTAGTGAGCCCAAGATGGATTTGTTTGTGTCCATTTTTTGTTGTGACTTTGATATTAGCAACTTAGATCAACTACTTGAGAGTTACTTTCCGATCCTGATCAGAGTCGAAGAACTGATGGATTGGCATGATATCTTACTCAGTGATGTTGTGCTCAGGTTCCATGAACCGGAAGTAGTTGACAAATTATTAGACAGTAGCTACTCCATCATCATCTCGATCATAGGTGGCCCAGAAAAAGCCTTTCAGGTTGTCAAGGCTGACCTCTGTACTCTGAACCGAGATCAACAAAGCCAAGGCCAAACTGCATAACAATATCAGACTGATTTTCATTATTATTATAGATTTTGACAGTTCAAGAAAAATCCATTAGTTTGAGAAGTGATATTGCTGGGCATGTCAGAAAATGATTTAGTTGATATTTTAACTGTGATAAATAATGACGTGGACGAGGTTGTTTTACGTAAAAAATCTGAACTCGGCCTTCAAGAGAGTTGTTCCCGGAGTTGCCCGTGGAGAGTTACCCATTTCTAAACGATATCAAGCCGAAATACGCAAGGAATTTAGAATGGCAGGCGTTCCATGGATATATGGTCTTAAATAAGCAAAGTCCAACCCTCGTGACAAAAGGCCCAAGAGCAAGAAAAGAGATGCTGAAAAGCTGATAAGGCTGGATAAGATATAAAAGGCTTTAAAGGATAATGCTGAGAAGGAGCTCGAGTATCGGCAAGAAAGACTCAATAAGCGTAAATTAGGAGGATCTGACGCCATGTTGTCGAAAGGACTGCCTTCTTGGATCAAGACTGACCTCAAATAAATTCCTGACTACATGCTCAGAGGTAGAAGAGATGATTAAGAATGAATAGACTAATGTGTTTGTCAACCTATATTGAAAGTAATTCAAGAAAAAAGTATTTACTAAACATCAGAGTTTGAATACTCGACAAATTTGGTAATGTGAGAATCAAAGGTTATTAATTTTGGTGATTGAAATGCCAAGTGACCTGAGAATCGCTTGGGATGGTACCTTCCAATTGTTTGTTCCTGTTATGTGGGGAAGAATGCAAAAAATAATCGGAGAGGATGGAATGTAACTGAAACCGAAACCTCAGACAACAAAGGAGAAACATGAGTTTCTTACTTAGTGGTCAGTGAGTAATCTATGAGATATTTCTCTTCAAGAAAACAGTTAACTGCCCACTCATCCATTCCCTGACAGAGTTTATAGTTGGCTTATATTAGAACCAAAACCTACATAATGATTTTTTTGTTAAGGATTTTAGAATCTGAATGACTTAAAATAGCAATGAAGGGTGAAATACAAAGCAAACCTTCTGCCACGTCAAGTGCTAATGTTTATATCCTACCTTATAATATTAATTGAAAAGTGGATGACTGAACAACTTGAGCAAAGATTCGCAGTGCCTTCCTTTACCCAGAAACTTTCGGATGATGATTAATTCTACTTCAGCCTGGATTCTGCTGAGTTAAACCTAAGCAACTAGCTTGATGACTGTAATCATGTATTTCTTCGCGAACTCCCTATCATTCCAAAAGAAGTTCGGGATTAACATCCATCAGAAAAGATCAGCTCACATCTTCCACCTCATCCTTCTGAGGTTCCTTCTCCAACCCAATAAAAAGTTACATCTTCTCGGAAAGATAAGTTGACCCACAACCTGGCCCAGAACTTATCGTCCAGCATCAAGACAAAGGTTTTGAAGATTCTCTCTGTTGACTTCAGGGGAAAAAAAGTTGACAAAGATAAACTGAAGGGAAGGTATGAAAATTTTCTGAGATAAAACGGAGCCACCAACAATGGACTTATTGTTCTCTTCGTTTACTTGTTCATGCTCAAAGAAAGTGCCTCAACATACCAAATTGAGCAGCTGCAAACCGGAATTTTGAATTTCTTGAAGGAAAAAATTTAAGAAGCCTCCACCTCTGATGGTCTTCAAGAGGGAGAGGCTTATATACAAAAATTGAAGATCCACAAGCGACTGACAGAGAGATACTTGGATGGGTGCAACGAGGATATTGATGTTGAGTGGGTCAAAAGTGTTGCTTCAGGCCTCTTCACTGGCAGACAAGGAAAGGTCATCACTAAACCTTTGGCAGCCCTCGAGAATATCCAAAAGCCTCTAATGAGTTCTTCTTCGGATAGTCTCAGCCAATCATAACTTATCTAATCAGTTCTTGAGAACACCTCTCGGGACTGAATGATAGATAAAATATTCTTATCATTTATTGATTTTTTCATCTTCATTAACATCATATTGCTACTTGTCCTCCCAAAAAGATATTAATTTAATTAGGACGATTAAATGAGCAGTCGCAACGCCGCTTTACAACTCTACCGGACTTTCTTCAGTCTCACCAAAGATTGTCCTGACAAATCTCTTAAGTTGTACATCCGTCGAAGAGCGAGGGAGGATTTTAGGGCGACAATGCAAATGAATGAGTCAGAAGCATCTAAGTAGTTTGAGCGTTTGAAGAGAGAGGCAGAAGTGGTCCGAAGACAAATGACACTTCGTCATTTTTACTAGCAATGATACGAAATAGCTTATGAATAAAAGACTGCTGTCTATCAAATTAATGAAGCTTACTTTTATTCTGATCACGTTTATAATATAAAATATGTTCACATCTCGCAGTGCCAAAATCATAACAAAGTTCACCTACACCGTCATCAAGAACGAAATAGCGTTCACTGAGAGCTTCAACAAAGTACAATATATAAGCTATATAGGCCTTGAAAAGTAAACTATCACAAAGGAAATAAAATGAGTTTCTGAGGCTTGAAATCAATGCCGGCGGTATGACCTTTTTTTATTTAGAGGGATGCGAGGGTTTTGTCTATAAGTTCAAATTCGACAGTAATCTTAATGAGAGTGACTATGTGAAGATTGATGAGTCCAAGAGAGTTAATTTCGCAGTTGGAAAGGAAGAAGTAGCATTGATGGAAGGGTCGACTCTTGACTTTGTGAAGGAGATGATGAGATAGACCTTCTTAGTCAAGGAGAATCCAAATGCCGAGGTTTCATGTGGCTGCAAAACATCATTCTCACCCAAAGACTTTGTAATTTGATTCTTTCGAGTTATCTGTTATCACATATTCTTCATTTCATTTATCACATACTATGGCTGAGGGTTGATGCGGTAATACCAAAATCAATTGAGCATATATTAGTAATATTTACAGTTCAAATTCAGGAAAAAATGAGTACTGCACAGCCAAGATTAACTCCCAATAAAACTAATGAAAATTGCAACCCAGAGCATTTAAATTTTGCTCTTTCGAGTCATAAAATCGACAAAGTATCAATTGACAGATTCGGAGGAGTTCACAGAGATCAGCAGATCATCTATCAAAATTATGCTCCTTTAGTGAGGGTTGACGTCGCTGTATAACATATTATTACGCGAAACAACAGTGGTGAATACTAATTGTAAGAGCTGAGAGAAGTTACAGAGAAAGTTGAGAAGGCAATCAATTAGTAGAAACAATAAAGTCGGAACAATTAACTAAAAAGGCAGAAAATATAGGAGCTATTGGTTAAATTGGAAGACAGGAAGCTAAAGAAGGAGCAGTTAAGGCAACTATCAATAAAATTAAACGAAGTTAACCAATAAATGAGGCGCCAAAAGCTTCAGCAAATGAACCAAATTAATGACCTAACGATGGAGGTCGATTCTAAGATTGTGATCCAAGCGAGAGATGAGCTTCTAACCAATCGACAGATAAAATTAAATGAGGAGGAGATCAAAAAAGTATAAAATGATCGAGTCTATCCCCTTGAGCAACGACAAATAATGGAAGGCTAGATAGATAATCTATAGAATTTGATTGCTGCAGACAACTAGATTGCTCAGGGAAAGCTAGCCACAATAAGTGATCTCAGTAAGGATGTTAGGAAAATTTCTGCTTAGGTCAATACAGCAGCTCTCCAACTCTCTGTATTGAAAATGCAGATAAATCCTAAACTCAGAGTTGGCTTTTCGACTATCAGTCTGGACCCTGAAGGAGATCGTCTCAAAATTCTGGACAAGCAATCGAATGTTTGGTCTCGAAATAAGATCAAGTCAATGACTAACAACTAAATTAGGGACTATCTGATTATGCAACTCTATCCTCACTGGAAAAAGATGCTCAACAAGATGTCAAGCGATTTCATTGGCTACCAGCAGCTTTTATGCTATCAATAACTGCAGGAAGAGCATAAAATTCTTGATTTGAGCCTTTACCTTCCTCAGACTCAGAACATTCAACACCAGGGTAGCAAACATTTGCCTTTAGGAAAAGGAAAGAGTTATATGGTGTTATACTCTCCAATAACTGAGAGATACCTGGAGACAATCAAAGTGGCAACTGATTTGGTTGGATCAAACAATGGAATCATTCACATTCGAGAAGTTACAATTCAAGGACTGTAGAATGGAAATGAAGAAATAGCAATCGAGTATGACTTCGAAGGTACTCCCAAGATCAAAAAGATTGAGGTCATATTGCTCCAATAACTGACAAAGGATATTGTGATGAAATGTTTGCCAATGAAAGAAGACAAAAATGTTCTGATGAAAATTGAAATTCCTCTGATTCCAAGTTCGTTCTCTGCTAAGAGCCAGTATGAATAGGTATATGACCTTCTAAGGAGATGGAAATGATTTTCTAATCAATTTTATTCTCAAATGTTTTTTTATAATGTAGGAGTTTCATGATAGTTAAGCGATTGGGAATTTGGAGGAATCATGGATGGTTTACGACTATTATTTTTAAAGAATTACCCTAATTTAATTTAAATTTTACGTCTGATATGATTGAAAGTATACTCTGAATATCCCCTTTTATACGCCTTTTGTATTTCAGGATATACACTAAGTTATAAGCAAAATTACTCCTTCATTAGTGATGAAAGTACGCTATTTCAAATGTTTTTTACGACTATATCGATGATTTGATACACTATGTAAAGAGGCGGATACCACTAATTCAAAAATTAACTACACTGAGTCATATTCAGAGTACGCCTGTGATCGGATGAAAAATACACTGGATTCATCAGATAATTACGACTTATATTTAACCAAAGATACGCTGAATAGATAAATATGAACTTCGTGGGTGGGTTCTGATAGGATCAAATGTACCCTCAGGTAAGGGAGTCAATTACGATTCTAAGTCATCGAGTTGATACGTCAGGTTGAGGGAAATAGCGAAAAGAAGCATCAGGATGATGATTTTGATACTGTTCATCTTATAAATGGTAATATGATATTTTCACAAGTGGGCATGAAATTAATCAAAGCTGAGAAATTGTGCAACGAATTAGTTTATTTGAAAGCTTGTTATTTCATAGATTTTCATTGAAAGTAAAGCTCAACTATTTATTCAGAATTGTCTTTTTTTGATGTTAAGACCTGTTATTTCTAATAAACTATGTCAATCTATTAGGCATACAAATTCCTTCTGTGGTAAATTCTGTCAAAGCATCAAGATTGGTCATTGTCTTTGAAATATATTTTTTCAAGTTCGTCAAGTGTCATTTTTTAAGTGTATATCAAAGAATATAGTGTGTATA
>Ga0100381_1004670_pt1 | contig 11526 bp, 10 predicted proteins | sample CryGeymeta201505_FD_80416 | JGI IMG/M metagenome (GOLD analysis project Ga0100381, IMG submission 80416) | Groundwater microbial communities from Crystal Geyser aquifers in Utah, USA - Crystal Geyser metaG 2015-05 | ecosystem: Environmental > Aquatic > Deep subsurface > Groundwater | place: USA...
AATACACAGATGCTTTTAAGGTTGATTTTGCCAACGAGAAGGGTGAAAAAGAACGTGTTCTTATGGGGTGTTACGGTATTGGGACAACACGTTTAGTGGGAGCTGTTGTAGAGACACACAACGACGACAGAGGCATTGTCTGGCCTAAGAGCATTGCTCCGTTTGCTGTTCATTTGGTTGTTATGCCAGGTAGAGATGTCGATACTGCTCCAAAAGTGGAGCTGTTTGGTCAAGAACTCTATGAGCAACTTGTTGCCTCAGGAGTAGAAGTTCTTTTTGATGATCGTGCTCTTTCTCCTGGAGAAATGCTCTCTGATGCTGATTTGCTTGGCATGCCACTTCGACTGGTTGTGTCAGCAAAAACAATGTCTCAAGCTTCTGTGGAGTGGAAGGAGAGGGCAGGAGATGATGTTGTGTTTGTACCATCTGATGAATTAATTGAGTCTGTTCAACAATTTTTACAAAAATAAACCAAGTATGAAAAAGAATCTTTTAATTTTACCTCTATTCGGAGTATTGCTTTTGACTGGTTTTGGATGTGCTAAAGAGGCTCCAATCACTGTCGAGGAAATTGCGTCTGATTCGGTAGAAAAGGGAAGTTACAAGTCAGAAGATTTTGGTTTTACTTTTTCTCACCCAACTTATTTGGAGATCAATCGCAGAAATCAAGAGAATTGGGCTTTCACGTACTTAAATAAAGATTTTCTCTTTTTCGCCTCTCTAAAAGACACAACTCGTGGCGACAAAAATCCAGAGAACATCCTTTACATGTATGCCTGGCCAAAGGCTGATGTGGATGATTTTGACGCAGCTCTAAAAGAATCTGACCCTGCTGTCGAAATAACCAGCCGCGAAGACCTACAAATCGGTGAAGCCAACATGACCAGGTTTATTTCCACCAATGCCTCAAAAACCCCAAAGACACACTATGTATGGGAACACGAAGGAAACCTAATTGTCTTTTCAGTCTTTTTGGGAGAAGAAGGTGTTGCAGAACCAGTACTCAGAACAATTCAAAGTCTAAAGAAGTAGTTACACAAAAAAACACCCAAAGCTTTAGTGCTTGGGTGTTTTTTTTGCCTTCAGAGAATCCTTGAGGGATTTTCCTGCCTTGAATTTGGCAACGGTGACTGGAGGGATTTGGATCTGTTCCTTTGTGTTTTGTGGGTTTACACCCATTCGTCCGGCGCGTTCTCGAGCACTAAATGTTCCAAAACCAGCAATGCTTACACTTTCTCCTTGAGTCAGTGTGTTGGTTATGATTTGTTCGAATGATCGAACAAAATCTTCTGCTAATTTTTTAGATACATCTAGCTCATTTGCAAGGCGCTCGGCGAGTTCGGCCTTGTTCATAAAGCATTGATTGTAAAACTCTTGAGAGAGGGGTTCGGGAAGTCTTAAACCCCACTCTGCCGTGGTTTATATGATCCACGATAGCGAAAACAAAAAGAAGGCGCAAGAAAGGCCTTCTTTTTGTGGAGCGGTTTAACGTGCGTATTCTATTACTCTTGTTTCTCGAATTACAGTAATTCGTACTTCTCCAGGGTAGGAGAGTTCACTTTCAACTTTGCGGGCAATGTCTTGAGCGAGTTGGAAAGCGGTTAAATCATCTATCTTTTGTGGATGAACAAATACTCGTACTTCTCGACCAGCTTGAATGGCATATGCCTTTTCGACACCGGCAAAAGATGAAGCAGTTTTTTCTAGTTCTTCCATTCTTTGAACAAACTGTTCAAAGGAGTTCTTTCGAGCTCCAGGTCGGGCTCCGCTAATGGCATCAGCCGCTTTTACGATTACGCCTTCTATGGTTTTGGGTTTATCTTCGTGGTGTGCAATTGATTGGTAGGCCATTTCTTCGGGGAAGCCGAATTTTTTCATAATATTGTAGCCGATTTCGGGGTGAGCACCTTGCATGTCGTGGTCGACAGCTTTTCCAATATCGTGGAACAAACCACCTTTTTTACAAATGAATACGTCTGCACCAAGTTCTTCAGCCATGATTGCCGACAATTGAGCAACTTCGATGGAATGCTGAAGAACGTTTTGACCGTAACTTGTTCGATATTTTAGTCGTCCTAAAATAGAAATAAGTTTAGGGTCAATAGAAGAAACAGGAATTCCCAAGCTGTAAAGTGCGTCTTCTCCGGCTTTGCGAATGTCTTGTGTGAGTTCTTTTTTTGCATCTTGAACAGCTTCTTCGATTCGAGCCGGGTGAATGCGTCCGTCTTTAATCAAACTATCTAAGGCCAACTTGGCTACATGACGACGAATAGCAGAAAAAGCACTAATGGTGATTGTTTCTGGGGTGTCGTCGACAATGATTTCTGTTCCGGTCAAAAGCTCCAAGGCTTTAATATTGCGTCCTTCTTTTCCGATAATGCGTCCTTTCATTTCGTCGGAAGGGAGGGTGACGGCAGTTGTCGTTGTGTCGACAGATTGACTTGAGGCGTAACGCTCGATTGCTAAAGAAAGAATTTTTCTTGATTTGGCGTTTATTTCGTCTTCAGAAGTCTGGTCCATTTTGCGTAAACGACTATCGATTGCTTCTTGTGCTGATTCTTGAACTACACGCATTAGCTCTTCTTTAGCCTGTTCTGCAGTGAGACTTGAGAGACGTTCTAACTCTACTGTTTTTTCTGCCTCTAAAGTTTCGAGTGAGGCTTCTTTTATTTTGAGGTCTTCAACCTTTTTTTCCAGCTCCGCTCTTTGTGTGTCTATTTTGGTCAGCTTGCTGTCCAAAGTGACTTCTCGTTCATCTAAACGTCTAAGCCTGGCATCGATATCTTGGCGTCTTTCTTGGTCTTCTTTTTTTGCATTCTCAATGTAGGCCAATGATTCTTCTTTGGCTTTTAAAATGAGCATCTGACTTTCGGTTTCTGCCTGACTAATGAGGGTCTTTTTTTGTTGCTCGGCCTCTTCGAGCATGGCTTTTCCAGTTTGCTCAGCTTTTCCTTTTGATCTTTTAGATAAAAAACGTGAAATCACGTATCCACCTCCAAGACCCAAAAGTAGGGACAGAGCAATCCAAACAATCGTTATAAACATAAAATAACATCAACAATAGACCGCCTGCCTTGCCACGCGAGCCCTCACTATTTGTAATTGATAATGGAAAACACCTTCTTTTCAAAGAAAAAAGGTGAAAAAGTCCACAAAAGCAACAGGGAAGGATAACGCAACTTAACTTGGGGTTAAAGTGGCAGCGATAATAAAACTCAACAAGTAAAACCCCACTTGACTGTAGCAAAAAGAGAGCACTCTGAAAAGGCCTGTTTAACGTTTTGGATCGGAGTAGTTTGTCCTTTGTAAAATTGCTTTTTCTGATGAAATAAGGTGAGTAGAAATGGACTCTATCGAAGCCTCAGATAAAGCAAGTGACTGTTCGATTGAAAAAGGTCCGATTGTCAGTCTTCTTAGAGATTCAACATAAGATCCAACATTAAGCAAAACCCCTAAATCACGAGCCAAAGAACGAATATAAGTTCCGGAAGAGCAATGAATTTTTACTTTTATTCGTTTGGCATGCTCTGCCAAATCTGGGGCTTTTTGTGATTCTTCCAGTAGTTCAAAAGCGTAAATATGGGTTTTTCTGGAGGGTGGAATGATTGGTCGCCCTGCGCGTGCTTCTTTATAAAGTCGTTTGCCTCCAATTTGAATGGCAGAAAAAGTCGGCGGAACCTGATCTATTGTGCCAAGAAAAGTCTGTATTTTATTGATTATTACATCGTCAGGAGGAATTTCCGTGTTTTGCCAAGTTATTTCGCTCATTTTGTCGTCTGTTGGTGTTGTGCCTCCCAAAACAAAAGTAGCCTCGTAGATTTTATCGAGACCCACAAAAACACCTAAGTGCTTGGTGGCGCCGCGAGATATTCCACACAACAAAAGCCCGGAAGCAAAGGGGTCAAGTGTGCCGGCGTGACCAATTCTTTTGATTAACAAAACACGACGCAGTGTATTTATGACTGCATGTGAGCTGATTCCTTTTGGTTTGTCGATGAGTATTAAACCTTCCATAGAGATATGTTATACTACAGAAAATATTATATGGGTTCAAGAGAAAGGAGGACTCCAATGCTCGTATGTAACTGTTCGTGGTTACCAGTTGTTTGTGCGCTAGTCATTGGCTTAGCGAGTTTGCTTGTAGTTGTTTTGGCCACATCTTGGGTAATGGGAACGTTTGGTGTGTTAATGTTTTTGTCTGTACCTATTGGTTTGTACTGGATTGTCCGAAATTCTTATGCACGAACTTTGGCATCAATCTCAAAAGCTTTAGAAACTAGTGGTCCATCGGCTATTCCTAGTGTTTTGGTGGGTAGTGAATTAGCTGGAACAGAAGAAGCAAGGAGATTAGAAGAAGCTTTTGCGTCTTGGGAACGTAAATTGATCTCGCTAGAAGACCACGAAAACGACATGCATCAACAAATTAAACTGGCGGAATCAAAGACGATTGGATTAGCAGAAACTCTGAGTTCTTTTATTTACTACACTTCACATACATTACGCACTCCACTTAATGCTATTCGCTGGATTGTGGAGATGTTTAAAAATGAAGAGCTTGGCAGAATCACCAAAAAACAACGAGCAGTTTTAGATAAATTGGAACATTCCACTGTTGATTTAGTTCAAATTGCCGCACGACTTCAAGATACATTACTTGTAATGCGAGGAGACACTCTTCATATGAAGCGTGAATTGGTTGATTTGCGCAATGTTGTAGATGACGCAATTGGAAAATGTTCTATTGAAGCACGTCGAAAAGATTTGCGAATAGAATGGTCTTTACCAAAAAACCAAGAGTTCTTGGTTTCAATAGATAAAGATCGTGTAGAAACAGCTGTTCGAGTATTAATTGAAAATGCTGTTAGATATTCTTTGGGTCCAAACACTATTTGTATTAATTTGGAACAAAGTGATTGTATAGGTGATGGTTCACAAAAGTGCGCACTACTTTCTGTGACAGATAAAGGGATAGGTATTCCCGAAAATGAAGTTGAAAATATTTTCGAGCCTTTTTTTCGTGGAGAAAAAGCCAGGCTTATGTGGGTAGATGGAACAGGTATAAATTTAATGGTTGCTCGAGCGGTTGTGCGTAATTTAGGAGGAGATGCTTGGTTTTCACAAAGCGAAAGAGGTTGTACTACTTTTAATTTGGCTATCCCACTAGTTAAATAGTCTTAATAATTTGTTTTTTTGTGGTATACTCAGGGTGTACTTCGTAATTTGGCGTGAGTTAAATGCGTATGAAAAAGACTGTTAAAAAATCAACACCAAAAAAAGTTAAGCGTATTTTGGTTGTTGAAGATGAAAAAGCCCTGAGCGAAATGTATGTATCATGGCTCGAAATGGCCGGATACGAAGTTTTAACAGCAGATGATGGTTTGGTTGGTTTAAATCGCATTATGCACAATCAGCCAGATTTGGTTTTGCTCGATGTTATGTTACCAATCAAAGATGGTTTTGAGGTTTTAGATGAAGTAAGGCGCAATCCTAAAACACGCAAATTACCAGTGATTGTCTTATCAAGTTTAGACCATGATTTTGAGCAAAGACGCGGTTTAAAATTAGGTGCAGAAAAATACTTGGTTAAGACCACCATTTCTCCCGATATTCTTTATGAGGCAATTAAAGATTGTCTTCTTTAACAATATATAATGTGGCTACAAAAAAAGAAAAACAAGAAGTTGTTCTGCTTGTCGAAGATGACCAGTTTTTACAAAAAATACTCAGACAAAGATTGATAGAAGAAGGAATCAACATTGAAGTGGCAGGAGACGGTGAAGCGGCTGTTAAAGCGATAAGAGAATTAAAACCAAAATTGGTTTTGTTGGATTTAATTTTGCCAAAAATGAATGGTTTTGAGGTTTTGGCAGAAATCAGAAAAGATCCTGTGTTTGCTAAGTTGTCAGTGGTTGTTTTGTCTAACTTGGGTCAACAAGAAGACAAAGAACACATGGAAACTCTGGGTGTTAAAGACTATTTGGTCAAAGCTGATTATTCCTTATCAGAAATGGTCAACAAAGTGAAAGAGTATCTAAAATAGTTGATTATGCCACTTTCCACAGAAAGACTTCAGGATATTTTGGTGGGTTCTGGTTTTGTAGAAGCCGAACCTTTTGAAAAAGCAATTCAAGACGCCAAATCTTCCGGACTTACTTTGGATGAAACTATTGTTAGTCAGGGAATTTTAAAAGATCAGGAATTGGGTAAACTTTTAGCGGACATATATCATGTGCCGTTTATTGATTTTGAACGTGTTGGTGTTGATCCGGTGGCTGTGGCGACAATTCCGGAAATTATCACTCGTCGACAAGGTGTGCTTGCCTATGCATGGAAAGATGGGCGATTACAAGTTGCCATGAGAGACCCTTCCAACATAGAAATAGTCGATTTTATAGAAAAAAAAAGCGGCCATCCAATTGATATTGGATACACAACGGCCGGATTGTTTGATACTGCACTCGATAAACACAGCGAAGATTTGCGTGCCAGAATGTTGGAGATAGCCAATGAATTTGTAGCTCAAACAAAAAGAAGAACTGAAAGCAGAAAATCAGAAACAGATGACACTTTGGTTATTCAGTTGGTTGAAGCTTGTTTGCAAAATGCATATGCCAATCGTTCTTCTGATATTCATATTGAGCCCCAAGAAAAAAAAGTAGTTATTCGTTATCGGGTAGACGGTATTTTGCATGATGTTATAGATTTACCAAAAGAACTTCATGATCCGATTGTGGCACGCATAAAAATCATGTCCAACTTGCGTACAGATGAACATTTTGTAGCACAAGACGGAAAACTTAAATTTCAAACAGATGGCAGACAAGTAGATGTTCGTGTGTCTATTGTGCCTGTTGTTGGTGGAGAAAAAGCTGTTTTACGTATTTTGGCAGAACATGGAAGGGTTTTGACTTTGGAGAACATTGGTTTTACTGAAGCAGATCAAGAACGGTTAGAGAGGGCCATGAAAAAACCATACGGAATGATTTTGGCGACAGGTCCAACCGGTTCCGGAAAAACCAGTAGTATGTATTCTGTTTTGAAACGTTTGAATTCTCGTGAGGTTAATGTGCAAACAATCGAAGATCCGGTGGAGTACGATATTCCGGGAGTCAATCAAATTCAGGTAAACAATAAAACAGATTTAACCTTTGCTAAGGGTTTACGTTCTATTGTGCGTCAAGATCCGGATATTATTTTGGTGGGAGAAATTCGTGACTCTGAAACAGCTAGTATTGCCGTTAATGCCGCCATGACTGGTCACTTGGTATTGTCTACCCTTCACACCAACGATGCTGCGACTTCTATTCCAAGACTTTTAGAAATGGGTGCTGAACCTTTTTTGGTGGCTTCTTCGGTAAATCTTGTTATTGCCCAGCGTTTGGTGCGACGTATTTGTTCTCATTGTATTACCAGTAAAACTGAAGATTTAGACGTTCTTAAAAAGAATATTGACCCGGGAATTTTCAAAAAAATATTCGGTGTAAAAAAGAAAGACCGCTTGTTTGTTGGTAAGGGTTGTGTTTCGTGTGGACATTCTGGTTTTGAAGGACGTGTCGGTATTTTTGAGTTGTTTGAAATGAGCAACACGCTTCGAGAAATGATCATGAAAAGAGATAATGCCAGCGTGCTTATGGATCAGGCTATTAAAGAGGGAATGACCACCATGCTCGAAGATGGTCTCAAAAAAGCACAAGAGGGTGTAACAACAATTTCAGAAGTTTTGCGTGTAGCAAAATACTAAATGTTCTGTTTTTTGCTATAATTAAAAGAGTATTAGGAGGATTATGAAATGGTATTACACTTCACTTACAAAACAAGGAAAAAGAGAGCAAGGAGAGCTAGATTCTTCTTCTAGGCAAAACGCCATGTTAACCCTTAAACGCAAGGGTTTAACAGTGACATCTCTGCTAGAAATGAAGAACGAAAAAGTTCCTTTGTTTGGACATGTCTCTATTGTCGAAAAAATAACCTTTACGCGACATTTGGCTATTATGTTGCATGCTGGAATTGTTTTGTTTGATGCTTTGCAGATTTTGGAAGTTCAAACTCACGGACGAATTAGGGGAGTGGTGTCTCAGGTGCGCAAAAGTGTGACCGGTGGAAAAACTCTGGCTGATGCCCTAGGTGAACACGGAAAAATGTTCGGTTTGTATTACATCAACATGGTACGAGCCGGAGAAGAATCAGGAAAATTACCAGAACACTTAGAACAATTAGCGGATCGTTACAGAAAAGACTACGATTTAAAACAAAAAGCCCAAAGCGCCATGCTTTACCCTGCAATTGTAATGTCTTTAACCGGTGGTTTGGGTGTGTTAATTGCTTTATTTGTTTTACCTCGACTAACGACACTTTTTTCTTCTTTTGATTTTCAGCTTCCACTTGCGACACGAATACTTTTTGCAATCTCGATATTTTTATCGGATTACGGTATTGAATTTGTGCTTGGAATGTCGGTATTGATTGTTGGTGTAATTTGGCTTTCAAAAGCAAAATTTGCCGCACCTTTTGTGCACCGTGTTTACTTGCATTTGCCAATTGTAAAACGTGTTGTCAAAGAATTAAACTTAACGCGTTTTTCGTTGGTGTTAGGTTCTTTGTTGTCGAGTGGAATTCCAATTCGAGAGTCCATTAAAATCACTTCAGACGTACTTGGAAATAAAGTTTTTCATAAAATATTAGTAGATAGTGTACCTAAAATAAGTGCCGGAGAACCTTTGTCTGTGGTACTCGAAGAACACCCCAGTGTTTTTCCGCCTTTTGTGACTCGCATGATTGCAATTGGAGAAGAATCGGGGCAATTAGAAAGTGTTCTCGCATATTTGTCAGATTTTTATGAAAACGAACTCGATCAATCACTCAAAAACATATCGGTTTTAATTGAGCCTGTGTTGTTGATTTTTATTGGATTAGTTGTTGCTTTCTTTGCTTTGGCAGTAATCACACCAGTTTACAACTTTGTAGATGTAATTGGTTAACCTGGTTATTTTGTATGTTACCAATCAAATCACAAAAAGGTTTTACAGTAGTCGAAATACTTCTTGTGGTTTCTGTAACTGTTATTTTATTAGCCGCCTCCGGCCCTGCTTTGCAAACTTATTTAGGAAAAAGATCAATAGATAACTGGACTCTTAGTTTACAGGACGCTTTACGAAGAGCCAGGGCGCAATCAGTTGCAGGTCTTAACGGTACAGCTTATGGAGTTCATGTTGAAGCAGATAATTTTGTGCTTTTTTCTGGAACCACGTTTGTGGTCGATCCGGAAAATGAAGTCGCCACTTTGCCTGGTACAATGAGTTTATCGGCAATCACTTTAAATGGTGGGGGAGCTGATATAATTTTTGATCGAAACACAGGGGAAACAAATCAAGGCGGCACGGTTGTTGTTTCCTATCAAAGTGGGGGAAGTAAAACGGTTTCTATTAATGAATTAGGGCTTGTAGAAATTGCACCTTAAAAGTATGTTTAAAAATTGGAAGAAAAACCAAAAAGGTATTTCGCTAGTCGACGCCATGTTGGCAATCGCTATTTTTGCTATTGCCTCAGTGGCCATGGCTTACATGCTTGTTGGGGCACTGCGCACAACAAGTCGTACCAGTTTTGAACAACGTGCACTTTCTTACACTCACGAGGGAGTAGACGCTGTGCTAAGCATTAGAGATTGGCAGTTTTTAGATATAACAGATGGAACACACGGGCTAACCAACACCAACGGATATTGGGAGTTAACAGGTGCTCCAGATTCTCTCGATGGTGGAACATATACTAGAACCATAGAAATAACTTCTTTGAATCGCGATTCTGCTACCTACGATTTATCAGATGTCGGTACAATTAGTGGACGCACCAAACAAATTTCTATAGTGGTGAGCTGGGCAGAGGGATCTACCACCAGGCAAGTATCGGCTACTCAATACATTACAGACTGGAGTATTCGTGAGTGGACAGAAAAAAGTGACACTGATTTTGCCGGTGGAACTTTTTCTGATGTTGATGTGATTGATACTGGCGATGGAGCTCATTTGGAACTAGGAACCACAACAGGTGGCGGGGGAGACGGGTGGAATAAATGGATATTGGGAGGCGGTACTCATGTTGTACACGATACAGATATTGACTTTAGTTCTGGAACTTTTTCGTCTACAGCTATTTCTGGAACTGGAACCGCTGCAAAAATACAATTAGCCACTTCTGATAGATGGACAGAGTTTAATTCAACCGCCAATGACGTTAGTGAAATTTACGGAATAACTGTAGACGAATCAACTGGAGAGGGTTGGGGTGTTGGATATTTGGGTGGAATTATTCATCGTCAAAATGGTCTTTGGTTTAATGCTGATTCACCAACAGCTAATACACTTTGGGCGATCGATAGTTTATCAAGTAATGATGCTTGGGCTGTTGGAAACAGTGGAACAATTTTGCGTTTTAATGGCAATAAATGGTTTTCTGTTACTTCACCAACAACAACCGGATTGTTTGGCGTTTCACTTTTATCAGAAACAGATGGTTGGGCGGTTGGAGCTGGTGGAACAGTTCTTCGCTATAATGGAGCCAATTGGCAAACCTTTGGAAGTTCTTTAACAACGCAGTCTTTGAATGCTGTGGCTGTATATAGTGATACTTTGGCCTTTGCTGTTGGTAATAATGGCGTGGCTTATGAATTTAACGGAACAAGCTGGTCGTCTTCTTCTACCGGCACGTCTCGTGATTTGTATGGAGTAGCTATTGTTAGTCCAACAGAAGCTTGGGCGGTTGGAGAAAATGGCACAATCAGAAAATGGAATGGAACAAGTTGGTCTAATTTTTCTTCTCCTACCGGTTTGGATTTACGAGATATTCAATTTGTTTCCGCCAGTGAAGCTTGGGCTGTGGCCGGAGAATCTTTAGATGATACCGAAATAATTTATTATGACGGTGTTTCTTGGACAACTGTTAATAACCCAACCAACAGACCACTTTATACAGTGGATATAGATGGAACTTTGGCTGTGATTGGTGGTGGAACAACAAGCGGAGCCGATGATGGTGTTGTATTGGAATTATCCGGATCAACGTGGGAAGCAGTTTTTGCCCCTTCCGACTCGGAAGATATGAATGATATTAATTTTTATAGTACCACCTTTGGTGTTTCTGTTGGTGACTCCGGTGTAGTGCGTCATTATAATGGAGATGATTGGATTACCGTGTCCTTTCCTGATACAACCAATTTATATGGAGTTTATATTATTTCTCCAACAAACGCCTGGGCTTCCGGGAGTTCCGGTAAATTTTTTCATTGGGATGGTACAAGTTGGAATCAAACGGTCGATTTGGGTAGTCAAACTTGGCGCGGTATTTATTGTACTTCAACCACCAATTGCTGGGCGGCGGGCGATTCGGGGCGCATAGCCCGTTGGAACGGAACAAGTTGGAGTCAGTACACTGACTTGGGTGGTCAAACTTGGTATGGCGTAGATTGTACCTCAACATCTGATTGTTGGATGTCAGGAAATTCGGGGCGTATAGCCCGTTGGAACGGCACCA
>Ga0100381_1004680_pt1 | contig 11513 bp, 10 predicted proteins | sample CryGeymeta201505_FD_80416 | JGI IMG/M metagenome (GOLD analysis project Ga0100381, IMG submission 80416) | Groundwater microbial communities from Crystal Geyser aquifers in Utah, USA - Crystal Geyser metaG 2015-05 | ecosystem: Environmental > Aquatic > Deep subsurface > Groundwater | place: USA...
AAAAGTCTGTTGATTTAACTTTTTTTTGATTAATTTTCAAAAATAGTAAGGGCTAATTGAGGAAACTATTTTTGAAAACAATAGCAAACCACCTTTCACAAATTTGGAATTAAAAAAAATAAATTATAATTTTCTTAGAATCAAAAATCCGCCAAAACCACTAATCAGAGAGGCAATAAAAATTCCGATTTTCGCTTGAATGATATACAATTCATTATCAAAAGCAAGATCTGTGATAAATAAAGACATTGTAAAACCAACACCAGCAATCAATGCAACTCCATAAATGTGTTTCCATTGAAGTCCTTCAGGAAGTTCTGCTATTTTAAATTTCACTAAGATTTTGGTCATAGTTACAATTCCAACGAACTTTCCAATTACCAAACCAAGGATAACACCAAGACTTACGTTGCTGACAATATTTTCTGAAATATCTCCTGAAAAAGTAATGCCTGCGTTGGCGAGTGCGAAAATTGGCATCACAACATAAGCAACCATTGGATGCATCGAATGTTCAAGTCTTTGAAGAGGCGTTAAAGCTGCTTTTGAATAATATCTAATTTTGTCGATAATATACAATTGGTCATGAGTAAGAAGAGTTACATCATTTGGGATACTATTTTTAAAATTATTGGTCAACTTGTTCATTTTTTCAACAAATTGTTTGTCTTGAATTTTTACATTAGCAGGAATTGTAAGCGCAGCAATTACACCAGCAATTGTAGCATGAATTCCTGATAATAGGAAAGCCATCCAAAGACCTCCAATTCCAATCAATCCATAAAAAAATATATTTCGAATCCCAATATAATTGGCAATTATCAAGATTCCTAAAAAAACTCCACCAATTAATAAACTTATGGAAGAAATTTCGGAAGTATAAAAAAATGCGATGACCAAAACCGCCCCTAAATCGTCAGCAATTGCCAAAGCTGTTAAAAAAACTTTTAACGAAGTTGGTACTTTGTCACCTATCATGTATAAAATTCCTAATGCAAACGCAATATCGGTAGCCATTGGAATTCCCCAACCAGAGTTAGTTTCTCCAGAAGAATTTAAAGTTAAATATAACAATGCAGGAAAAATCATTCCACCAAGTCCAGCAAAAATAGGTAATAAAGCATCTTTGGGTTTTGAAAGTGAGCCTGCAATAATTTCTCTTTTGAGCTCAAGACCAATTACGAAAAAGAATATAGACATTAATCCGTCATTTATCCAGTGATGTAGTGATTTGGTAATCCTAAATTCATCATAACCAATAGAAAAAGTATGCTCCCAAAAATGGTGATAGGCCTCTTTTAAGGGAGAATTTGCAAGAATTAATGCAACGATAGCCGAAGCAAACAGTAAAATTCCACTTGTTGTTGAATTATTTATAAATCTAGTAATTGGAAGAATTAAAATTTTGTCAATAGGATCTAATCTCATAGTTGGTTATTAATTTTTATAAAAAATTGTTCTTTTATAAAAGTATGTTCTTTTAAAATTCACTTAATCAATGATTTTGATTCGTTAAGTTCAAAGCTAATCTAAAAAACCTAAAAAACAAAAATAGTGATAATAAGAGAAATTTTTTGTAAATAAATGGTTAAACTGTAGGACAGAGAAAATAAAGAGGAAAACTCAAAGAATAACGAGAGAAGAATTGAAAATACATAATATAAAAACTCTTTACAAAAGGATGTAAAGAGTTTTGAAAGTAAAATAAGTGTTTTAATCTGATAGTTTAAAGCTAAAAATAAATTGTTAAACGCTTGCAGCCACTTGCTTATAAGCCCCATTTTCCAATTTTTCTCTAATTGCTGAAAAAGCAGTAATGGTTTCATCAATATCTTGTTGCGTATGCGTTGCAGTTGGAATCAAACGCAAAATAATCAATCCTTTTGGGATAACTGGGTACACGACAATTGAGCAAAATATTCCGTGATTTTCTCTCAAATCATTTACCATCGCCATTGCTTCAGGAATTTCTCCGTTCAAAAATACTGGAGTAATACAAGTTTGTGTACTTCCTAAATTGAAACCAGCATTTCGCAAACCAGACTGTAATGAATTGGTATTTATCCACAATTTTTCTTTCAATTCTGGCATGGTACGAATCATGTCCAAACGTTTCAAAGCACCTTTAACCATTGCCATTGGCAAAGATTTTGCAAATATTTGAGAACGTAAATTGTATTGTAAATACTGAATAACATCTCTATCTCCTGAAATAAAAGCACCAATTCCTGCCATAGATTTTGCAAAAGTTGCAAAATAAACATCAATATCATCTTGCACTCCTTGTTCAAAACCTGTTCCTCTTCCTACTTCGCCAAGAGTTCCGAAACCGTGAGCATCATCTACCAATAAGCGGAAATTGTATTGTTTTTTTAACGCTACAATTTCTTTCAATCTTCCCTGTTCACCACGCATTCCAAAAACACCTTCTGTAATGACAAGAATACCACCACCCGTTTGCTCAGCCATTTTAGTGGCACGTTTGATATTTTTTTCAAAACTTTCCATATCATTGTGACGATACACGAAACGTTTTCCTGCATGTAACCGGACACCATCAATAATACAAGCATGAGCATCCATATCATATACAATAATATCGTGTTTTGTTACCAAAGCATCGATGGCTGACATGATTCCTTGATAACCATAATTGAGCAAATAGGCTTTTTCTTTATGCACAAATGCAGCACATTCTTGTTCTAATTGTTCATGAAAAGGGGTGTGTCCTGACATCATCCTAGCTCCCATTGGGTACGCCATTCCATGTTCAGCAGCTGCAGCTGCATCTGCTTTTAATACTTCAGGATTGCTTGCCAATCCAAGATAATCATTGATACTCCAAGTAATTACCTTTTTTCCTTTGAAAGACATTCTATTTGATATTGGACCTTCTAATTTAGGAAACACATAATATCCTTCAGCTTGTTCCGCCCATTTTCCTAACGGTCCCTTATCTTGCTTTATTCTTTCAAATAAATCTTTAGTCATGATTTTGAAAATTAATTATTAATAAATACAAATTAACCGATTTTTTAGCAGTTAATCAAATGTTTATGGAATGGTTAATTTTAGTCAAAAAAACCTTGCTGTTCCATCCAGCGATCGTTATAAATTTTGCTCATGTAGCGCGATCCATGGTCAGGAAATATCAAAACTATCATGCTATTTTCATCAAAATAATTCATTTTTGCATATTGTTTCGCGGCTTGCACAACAGCCCCAGAGGTATATCCTGCAAAAATTCCCTCTTTCTGAACAATTTCTCTTGCAGTAAAAGCGGCTTCTTTATCAGTTACTTTTTCAAAAAAGTCTATTACATCAAAATCTGTTGAAGTTGGAATCAAGTTTTTTCCTAAACCTTCTATTTTGTAAGGGCTTATTTCATTCTTATCAAAAACTCCGGTTTCGTGGTATTTTTTTAAAACTGAACCAACAGCATCAACTGCAAGAATTTTAATTTTTGGATTTTGCTCTTTCAAATATCTTGCTGTACCTGAAATTGTTCCTCCAGTGCCACTTGCTACAATTAAATGGGTAATTTTTCCATCAGTCTGTTTCCATATTTCTGGACCTGTTGAACGATAATGTGCTTCAATATTCAGTTCGTTAAAATACTGATTGATATAAATGGAATTTTTTGTTCTTTTTTGAATAGCTTTTGCAACTTCGTAATAGGATTTTGGGTCGTCTGGAGCTACGTTTGCGGGACATATATGAACTTCAGCTCCCATAGATTTCAACAAATCTATCTTATCTTGGGATGATTTATCACTTATAGCTAAAATACATTTGTACCCTTTAACAAGACTAATCATTGCCAAACTATAACCTGTGTTTCCAGAGGTAGTTTCAACAATGGTTGATCCTTTCTTTATAATTCCTTTTCGTTCAGCGTCTTCAATAATATGCAAAGCAATTCGGTCTTTAGCAGATTGTCCTGGATTGAAAGCCTCTAATTTTGCATAATATTTACCCGGTAAAGCTTTCGTAATTTGATGAAGTTTTACTAAAGGTGTTTGACCAACGAGTTGTAAAATATTTTCGGTGATTCCTTGGTTTCTAGTCATTTTTGATTTTTTCTCAAAAAAAATCTACGCCACATATTCGTTTTGTAATTTCGGTACAAAAATACATTTCTTTCATAATAATAAACTAATTTATTATTAAATTCATTCTATTTATAATGGATTTATGTTAAAATAGAATGTTTATTTAAAGATAAATCCTAAATATCCTAAAATAAAAGAAATAAACTTAAAAATTCAACATTAACATATGTTTAAAAAAAATCTCACTATTTTTTGAATTTAAAAGAAATACTTCGCCCGATAATACTTAAAAACCAATAAGTTTGGTACAATTAGCTTTGATTAACAGATTTAAGGTTTTATAGTTTCTTTGGCAATTTTGTTTTCCAAGGCTAAGAAAAAGACATATTCTCTTGCAGTCTCTTTCAGCGCTTCAAAACGTCCTGAGGCGCCTCCATGACCAGCTTCCATATTGGTGTGCAAAAAGAGTAAATTTTTATCAGTTTTCAATTCACGCAATTTTGCAACCCATTTTGCTGGTTCCCAATATTGCACTTGCGAATCATGAAATCCTGTTGTCACCAACATATTTGGATATTTTTTTGAACTTACTTGGTCATAAGGAGAATATGATTTCATGTAGTCATAATATTTTTTCTCATTCGGATTTCCCCATTCATCATATTCGCCTGTGGTTAAAGGAATGCTATCATCCAACATAGTTGAAACAACATCCACAAAAGGCACAGCAGCAATAATTCCGTTATACAACTCAGGATTCATGTTCACAACTGCGCCCATCAACAAACCTCCAGCAGAACCTCCCATTGCATATAAATGTTTGGCAGATGTGTATTTGTTATCAATCAAATATTTTGAACAATCAATAAAATCAGTAAACGTGTTTTTCTTTTTCAACATTTTTCCATCTTCATACCAGTCACGACCTAGATACTCTCCACCTCTAATATGTGCCAACGCAAACACAAATCCTCTATCCAACAAACTCAAACGAGTCGTGGAAAAACTATCTGGGATGGTTGCGCCATAAGAACCATAACCATATTGTAACAAGGGAGTATTTTCGTTTAATTTTGTGTCTTTTTGATATACCAACGAAATTGGTACTTTTTTTCCATCTCTAGCAGTTGCCCAAACTCGCTTGCTGATATAGTTTTCTTTCATAAATTTTCCTCCTAACACTTCTTGCTCTTTCATGATTTGTTTGGACTTTTCTTTCATATTGAAATCAATGACCGAAGTTGGTGTTGTAAAAGAATTATAAGAATATCTGATAATATCCGTGTCAAAATCAGGCATGTCATAAACACCCGCTGAATAGGTTTCTTCGTCAAAAGGTAAAAAATAATCATCTTTATTGTCCCAACGTTTGATGCGGATTTTATTCAAACCATTGGTGCGTTCTTCCAAAACCAAATAATCATTAAAAATCGAAAAATCTTCTAGTAAAGTTTCTTTTCTATGCGGAATCACATCTATCCAATTTTCTTTGGAGGTAGCTGTGATTGGCGTTTTCATCAATTTAAAATTAGTTGCCCTGTCTTTGTTGGTCAACAAATAAAAATGATTTTTGTAGTGAGCCACTGTAAATTCTAAATCTTTTTCTCTTTTTTGCAACATTGAGAATTTTCCTGTTGGATTGTTTGCGTCCAAAAACTGTGCTTCTGTAGAAAGGGTGCTGTAAGAGCCAATTATCAAAAAACTTTTTGATTTTGATTTGGTCACATACGTATTAAAAGTCTCGTCTTTTTCGTAAAATACTTCCACATCGTCAAACTCTGAAGTGCCTAAAATATGTTTGTAAATCTTTTCACTTCTTAGTGTAATTGGGTTTTTCTTAGTATAAAATATCGTTTTATTGTCATTAGCCCATACAGCACCTCCTGTTGTATTGTCAATAATATCTTTTAGAATTTCACCAGTTTCTAAGTTTTTGATTCTCAAAAAATACTGTCTTCTACTCACTGTATCTGTTGCAAAAACAGCGTATTTATTGTCATTAGAAATACTCAATCCTCCCAATTGAAAATAATCATAGCCTTCAGCCATTTCATTGACATTGAACATGATTTCTTCTTTGGCTTTTAGCGTTCCTTTTTTACGACTATAAATAGGATATTGTTTACCAGTTTCAAAACGCGTAATATAAAAATAGCCATTGTCTTTATAAGGCACAGAAGAATCATCTTCTTTGATGCGACCTTTCATTTCCTCAAAAAGTTGGTCTTGAAACTTTTTTGAATATGCAGTTACAGATTCATAATAGCTATTTTCTGATTCTAAATAATCAATCACTTTTTGAGTTTGTGCGTCTTTTACGGGCGCTACTTTTTGTTCGTCAGAAAGACGCATCCAAAAGTAATTATCAATTCGCACGTCTCCGTGTTTTTCTAATTTTGTAGGTTGTTTCTCAGCTATAGGTGTGTTTGCATCAGTACTTTTCATAAGTTTTGCGTCATTTTTACAAGCGATTGCAAAAATAGTACTTAAAAGCAATGTGCTTAGGATTTTTTTTTATCATTTTAATTTCCAAATTAATTCTCATTAAATTTACTAATTTAGCGCAAATGAATACTTAAAAATTATAAAATTATGTTTGGAGATCTTACAGGAATGATGAAAAAGCTAAAAGAAACGCAACAAAGAGTTGAAGAAACCAAGAAACGACTCGATACTGTTTTGATTGATGAAGTTTCGAGTGATGAAAAACTGAAAGTAACTGTGACTGCAAATAGCAATATCAAATCAATTTCAATCAATGATTCATTGCTTTCTGATGCTGATGAATTGGAAGATTATTTAATTCTAACGCTCAACAAAGCGCTTGAAAAAGCGAAAACCATCAATGAAAATGAATTGGCAAGTGTTGCCAAAATGGGAATGCCCAAAATTCCTGGAATGAATTTTTAAACCTCGAAAATGATTTTTGAAGAATATATGTTGCCTTGTCTTAGCAAAACCATGTTTGGTTTTGAATGTCTAGGTTGTGGCTTGCAACGTTCTTTTATTTTTTTGATTAATGGAGAATTTTGGAATGCTTTCAAAATGTATCCTGCGATTTTTACACTGTTGATTTTTGGATTATTTATCATTGTCAGTTGGAAAATCAGGATTAAAAATGCGCATAAAATCATTTCAAAATTGGCATATATCAACTTATCAATCATCCTTATTAATTATTTTATCAAACTAACCTTTTAAAAAAAATGACATCATGAAAAAACTAGAAACGACGCTTATTTATGTTTTATCCTCGATCAGTATTCTTTGTTGCTGTTTTGGTGGATTGGGAATTTTATTTGCTTTGCCTTCTTATTTGGTTGCCAACAACCGTTTAAAAAATGCACAATTAGACTCAGAAAACTACAGCTCAGAATCACTGTCAGCTATGAATAATGCCAAAACATTTGCATTGGTTACTTTAGTGATTAATGGATTGTTTCTAGCATATACTATTTACAGTTTGGCAACTACAGATTGGGAAATATTTATGGAAGAATTCAACAAAGCTATGGAAGATTTCAAAGCAGCACAATCATAAACTAAAAAAGGAAGCAATAAGCTTCCTTTTTTTTTTTACATTTATTTAGTAAGTTTACATCGCAAAAAAACCCAACATGCCAACCACAAATAGCATGGCATATAAAGACAAAATTATGATGGTAAAAACACCTATAAATTTATAGTGTGATTTTAACATTTCAAAAGATGCTGTCAAGTCTATATCATCAGTATTTGCCAAAGCTGCTTTCATTTTATTAGCAAATTGCATCAAATAATATACTGGAAATAAATAAATTGCAGCCATCACTAGATAAATAATAGTAATCATTTTCCCAATATTAAAAGGATACACTTGAGACTGCATTTCTTGAATTGAACTAAAAATAGTTGATGCAAATAACGCCACAATAACTAATAAAGCAATTCCAACAAATCCAACAATAGATAAGAAAAATGCCCATTTAGCGGTTTCACGCAAATAAGATTTTGCTTCGCTAGTCAATTTTAATTCTGCTAATTGTATGATTGGTTCTGACATGTTTGATTTTATTTTAAGTTATTGTTTATCAAATATAATCGTTATTTCTGAAAACTGGTAATCGTTTTTTTAATAATTTCAATGCATTCATACAGTTGATTTTCTGTCATCACTAATGGTGGCGCAAATCGAATAATATTGCCATGCGTTGGTTTTGCTAGCAAACCATTGTCACGCAATTTCAAACAGATATTCCAAGCAGTATCGCTATCTTCAGTATCATTGATTACAATGGCATTCAACAAACCTTTTCCTCTGACCAATTTTATCAATTCATTCTCTCTTGCAAATTCGGATAATTCTGCTCTAAAAATTTTACCCAATTTATCTGCATTTTCAGCCAAATGTTCATCACGAACTACTTCTAGAGCTGCAATTGCAACTGCTGCTGCAATCGGATTTCCGCCAAAAGTAGAACCATGATTTCCTGGTTTAATGACATTCATAATTTCGTTATTCGCTAAAACTGCTGATACTGGATAAGCGCCTCCACTCAAAGCTTTTCCAAGAATCAAAATATCTGGTTTCACTTCTGGTGTACCTGAACAGTTTTTATCTGCACAATTGCAGTTACCACAAGTTGCTAACAACCTTCCTGTTCTTGCAATTCCTGTTTGCACTTCATCTGCAATAAATAACACATTATGATTTTCGCATAAACGCTTTGCAGTGGCTAAATATCCTTCTGAAGGCACATAAACTCCTGCCTCTCCTTGAATTGGTTCTACTAAAAAAGCTGCAATATTTTTATTGGATTCTAAAACTTCTTTCAAAACTTGTATGTTGTCATATTCAATTTTGATAAATCCTTTTGTAAAAGGCCCAAAGTTTTTACGCGCATTTTCATCATTTGAAAAAGAAATAATCGTAGTTGTTCGTCCGTGAAAATTGTTTTTACACACAATTATTTCAGCTTCATTTTCGTCAATTCCTTTTACTTCATACGCCCATTTTCTAGCAATTTTGAGAGCGGTTTCTACAGCTTCTGCGCCAGTGTTCATAGGTAAAAGTTTTTCAAACTTAAAAAACTCAGTAGCAAATTTCTCATATTTGCCAAGCATATCATTATAAAAAGCACGAGAAGTCAATGCCAAAGTTTGTGCTTGATGCACCAAAGCATTTACAATTTTTGGATGACAATGCCCCTGATTTACAGCGGAATAAGCAGAAAGAAAATCAAAATATTGTGTACCATTAACATCCCACACATACACGCCTTCACCCCTACTCAAGACTACTGGCAATGGATGGTAATTGTGAGCGCCATAATTGTTTTCTAAATCTATCGCTTCTTGCGACGTAAGTTGTTCTAAAACAGTCATTAATTATTGTTTTAAAATGAATAATATAACCATTCCTGTTCTACCTTTATCTTTCTAAATCCTGAAAATTATCAAGATAGAAATTCAGCGTGGGAAAGAAATCATCCTCGAAGTTGTGCAAAAATAAGAAAAATGTTTAAAAGTTTCTATTGTTTAAGGGTTTCTATTGATTCTTATATTTAACTGTTTTTATTATTACATTTTTATTGCTACATTAATTTATTGTTTCATTGCTACATTAATATATTGTTTAATTTTACAATCCTTAAATTAACATTATGCCAAGTAGAGAACGCAATCCGTTTGTAAAAAGAAATCAAGTTTTAGAACTCCTTATCGAAGATTATGCTTTTGGTGGAAAAGGGATTGCACGTATTCGTTCTGAGAAAGGCGTCTTTGTGGTGTTTGTGTCCAATACCCTGCCTGGACAATTGGTGAAAGCACAAATTGTGAAATCGAGCAAAAAGTACGCTGAAGCCAATTTGATAGAGGTTATTACCTCCTCAAAAGACGAAGTTGCAATGCCTTTTCAAGACATTCCTGGTGCTCCATACATTCAATTGCCTGTTGCTTTACAACATCAATACAAAAAAGAAAGTACGTTGTCTTTGTTTCAACGCATTGGAAATGTGGCACATATTGATGATTTGTTTGATGAATTTATTACTTCCCCAAACGATTTTCATTACCGAAATAAAATGGAATACGGATTTTCGGCAATTGGATATGACCGCATTAACAAAACCGATATTGATATTTTCACTTTGGGTTTCAAAAGACGTGGTGTTTGGTGGATGGGTGATAACTTAGAAAAAGACTCAGGTTTGTTCGATAAACAATTGGAAGACAATATTAAAAATATCCGTATTTATTGTGAAAAATCTGGACTTCCACCTTGGCATGGCCCCAAAAAAAATGGTTTTTTCAGATATTTTGTGGTTCGAAAATCATTTAAAACCAATGAATTTTTATTTAATTTGGTGACGACTTCTGACGGATTAGATCAATTTTCATTACCAAAATTTGTAGAATTTTTATTGAATATTTTTGGAGAAAGAATGGCAGGGTTGATTCACACCATCAATGATGAAACTGGTGACAGAACGATTGCTACTGCTGGCAGCGAACAATTGGTGTATGGCAAAGACAAAATTGTAGAAGAATTATTGGGTTTGCAGTTTGAAATTAGCATGAAAAGCTTTTTTCAGACGAATCCAAAAGCCGCTGAAAAATTGTATAGCAAAGTGGTGGAATATGTGTTGGAAGACCAATCTAAAGTGGATAATACTGTTGTGATGGACTTGTTTTGTGGCACGGGAACTATAGGGCAAATTGTAGCTGCGAAAAGCAACAACGCCAAAATTATTGGTGTTGATATTATTGCCTCTGCCATAGAAGATGCTCAAAAAAATGCGAAAAGAAATGGTATTGAATCTGTTGATTTTTTTGCAGCAGATGTTGGAAAGTTTTTAAATCATCATCGTGAATATATCAATAAAATTAAAACCATTATTTTAGACCCTGCAAGAGCAGGAATAGTTCCAAAAACTTTGCAAAAGATTATTGATTTGAATGCTGATAGAATGGTGTATGTTTCCTGCAATCCTGCAACTCAGGCAAGAGATACCGCACTTTTGCATGAAGCTGGTTATTTATTAAAAAAAATTTGTTTGGTAGATCAATTTCCACATACATCACATATTGAAACAATAGCCTTATTCGAAAGAAATTGATTCGTCTTGACAATACCCAAGTTTTTTAATAAATAAAAGTTTAAAAAAATAATCTTTAGAAAATATGTTTATTTTTAGTTTTCTGAAATTGTGAATACTTGATTTTTAAGTTTTTTAATTCAAAACTCATTTTTTTTTGTTGTTTTTACTCATTTCTTCAACTCAAGCTCTTTATTGAAAAAAGTTAGAAAATTCATACATCTGATGATAAAAAAATTCTTTTTTTTTAAAAATTTCATTGATTAGAGAACAATTAATTTTCTAATCTAAAAACTAAAACAATTTCTTTTTTAAATTTTCAAGAGAAATGGCAGTGTTTCCTTATTTCTTGTAAATTTGCTATTGTGTAATTTGATTTTTTTAT
>Ga0100381_1004691_pt1 | contig 11494 bp, 8 predicted proteins | sample CryGeymeta201505_FD_80416 | JGI IMG/M metagenome (GOLD analysis project Ga0100381, IMG submission 80416) | Groundwater microbial communities from Crystal Geyser aquifers in Utah, USA - Crystal Geyser metaG 2015-05 | ecosystem: Environmental > Aquatic > Deep subsurface > Groundwater | place: USA...
ACGAAACCCCCAGGTCAATAAACGAAACGAATGGTTAGGTGCATCGAGAATGCGAATATTTGCCACCGAATCAAATCGATGATTAAAGGAACCAGGCATGGAGATTAAGCTATCCATATTTTCATTGAACAAGGCGATACACGAATCTCGTTCGGCATCTTTGCGGCATTCGACCATATCAAAGCCTAAAGCCGACATGCGCCAAGAGAGCCTTTCAATCTCAGTTTGAGCTTTCGTCAAGCCCGAAATTGCGAGAAATAATAGAAGAATGCTCAGTCTTATTTTCATACCCTTTTTTAAAACGCTCTTTTGAAATAGTCCTCCGTCGACCGCGTGCGCCGGCCGCGTGCGCCGAAGCGTATGCGAAGGTGTAAGCCTTTTCGGCGAAGGTGTGCGGGCCACAGCAAAAAGCCCTGTGCCCTGTGCCCTGTGCCCTCTTCACTAAAAAGCCGTTCCAATCCTAAGACTAGAACGGCTTCTTTTTAATTTTATTCTTAGCGTGCCTCCAATACAAAGGCTGAGGCACCACCCCCACCGTTGCAAATTCCGGCTGCACCAATTTTTCCATTATTTCCGTGCAATACATGAATCAAGGTAACTAAGATCCGTGCTCCACTAGCACCCAATGGGTGACCGAGAGATACTGCACCTCCGTTAACATTCACCTTTGCAGGATCCAATTTCATGATTTGGTTATTCGCGATAGAAACTACCGAGAAGGCTTCATTGATCTCAAAGAAATCAACCTCTTCTGAAGTAACTCCAGCCTTAGCAAGTGCTATTGGCAATGCTTTAGAGGGAGCCGTTGTAAACCATTCAGGCGCTTGAGCCGCATCGGCATATCCACGCACTACAGCGATTGGTTTAATTCCGAGGGCCTCCGCTTTTTCTTTGCTCATCAATACCAACGCCGCTGCTCCATCATTTAGGTTCGAGGCATTCGCTGCGGTTACTGTACCCTCTTTTTGGAAAACAGGACGAAGTGTAGGGATTTTATCAAATTTCACATTCGTAAAATCTTCATCTTTGGTAACAACAATTGGGTCCCCTTTTCTTTGTGGAACCGATACAGGAACAATCTCCGAGTCGAATTTACCGGCTTCCCAAGCTTTGGCTGAACGTGTATACGATTCAATGGCATAAGCATCCTGCTCCTCACGAGAAATTTTACAATCTGTAGCACAAAGCTCTGCTGCATTTCCCATATGATATGCATTGTATACGTCGGTTAACCCGTCGTTTACAAGTCCGTCTATCATGGTAATATTTCCCAGTTTTGTTCCATTTCTGGCATGCATATAATGAGGAACCATGGACATGTTTTCCATACCACCTGCCACAACAACCTCATTATCGCCTGTCATAATTGACTGAGCCGCCAACATAACAGATTTCATTCCGCTGGCACATACCTTATTTACAGTCGTTGCTGGAATGTTGTCAGATAGTCCGGCGAAAATAGTCGCTTGGCGCGCTGGAGCTTGTCCGAGGCCTGCTTGCAATACACAGCCCATAAAAACTTCATTTACTTCCTTTCCATCCACGCCTGCTTTCTCCAAAGCTGCTTTGATAGCGATTGCACCCAATTTAGGAGCAGGAATACTAGATAAAGCTCCACCAAAGCTTCCGATCGGTGTTCTAACGGCAGAGACTATATATACTTCTTTCATGTTCGATAAATTTCTTTAATTCTGGCGCGAAGATAAGATTTTTAGACTCCTAAATTCGTGGGCCATCGTGTAATATTCTCTTGCATATATCCAAGCAAAAAATTATCTTACCCAAGGATTTAATTAACGAAACAAAGTAGATATAAACAAAAGCCTATGAAAACAGACTTTACTAAAATTGCCATTGGCGTTCGCAGTGATGGACTGCACCCTGGTACATTAGATGCCGCACTTAACCTTTCTAAGGTTTTCAATTGTACTTTTCACCTCATTTGTTTTGACGACAACTGCGCGGTGTATGAGAAAATGATTGAAGAAAAAGCTTCGGAAGGAAATGTGAAATTCGAAATTGTACGTAAATCATCTGAGTCAGTAAAAACAATCGTAAAAACTGCGATTGAGCTTGAGGCGAATCTCCTGATTGTTCCTGCGGATAAAAACTCGCAAGGAATTGTCAATGCATTGGATATTCCAGTGTTAACGGTCAAGGATGAATTCAGCTCCAAGCCGGTGAAGCATATTGTTATGCCTATTCACGACAAACCAGAAACCCGCCAAAAGGTGCCTGTAGCCATGGAAATCGCCAAACATTTTGGTGCCATGATCGACATCATCGCGGTAAGTGGAAAGAGTGAAGAAGAGCAAAAAAGAGTAAAATCTTATGCCCACTCTGCTGAAAAATTCATGTCTGAAAAAGGCGTTGAATGCAGTTACCACTTTCATCTTGGGGGAAAAGTTGATCAGGTAACTATCGACTATGCCAACGAGCAAAACGCTGACCTAATTGTAATCATGAATGATAGAGATGCTGGATTCTTCAGCACTTCCATGTCTGAAAAGATTATAAGAAATAGCTCTGTACCTGTTATTACTGTTGAGCCACGTCAATTATCGACCGTGGGCGCTTCAGGATACTAGGATCAGTGTCTGGCAACTAGAAACGAGTACGAAAGGTTTGTATCGCTATTGACCCTTAGCAGATACAGACCTTTTTTTATGTCCCCAGCTTGGATATTTATCGCAGCAACTCCTTCGAAATTTTTCACCTGAATCAACCTGCCTTGCAAATCATATAGTTCAGCCTGTCCGCTTAACATGGCTCCTGCAAAATCAACGATCATTGTTTCTCCACGATTCGCAAATCCTTCCGAATTCAATAACTTCCAGTTCGATACCGTTGCCTGTTTAAAGCCAAGTGGATGGGCTAGCCCTCTGCGGTTCATGGCATTATATATTATCATACTATTGGCTCCCGCATTTTGTATAGAATCGCATTGCTGACAATTTGCTGCCATCTGCATGAAGGTCATATTACTCACCTGATTGTACAAAGCACATAAAACGAGCTTATCCGTTTTATCCGCGCCCAAACTATCAAATACTTCTGCCAATGCGGCAACCCAAACTTCTGAATTATTGTATTTGTTATTGGTATAATCGTCTGGAAATTTCTTGGCGGTATTAACAACACGACCTTGCCAGGTTACATTTCCATCCCAATTGAATGTTTTCTGCCATCCATAATTACTGATTTGACGCGAATAGGACATCGCAAAATAATCGCAGGTCCCTTCTTCCATAGAAGTACGTTCCAATCCATTGGTTGTTCCTGGTGCCGCCACATAAGATAATACATGCCCTAATTCATGAACAATTACATCTGCATCTTCACCATCATCAATTCCTCCATCACCAAATAGTAGCGCCAATTCGCCGTAGGCTGGTGTAAATCCAGAAACATCCGCTCCATTGGAGGCATGCGGATCAACCTGTACCGTGGTGTTCGGTAAGTTATAGCCCAAGTCATGCACCCTTCTTACCCAAGTTTGTAAATGGTAATAGGTATTGACATACTCAAATTCATCCTGTGCTCGAGTAAAATCAAACGCAGGAGTCAATCCTTTCGGTTCATCACTCGCCGGATTTTCAATCTCATTAAAATGAAAAACAGAATCACGAAGGATGAAACTGTCATTCACAAAATCAACACGTATTGGCAGACTGAAACGTTCATTATTTAATGCAGCACTATCGCCGTCGTTAAAATCTTGGTATGCGCCTCCATAAGAAACTTCGGCACTTGTGAGCGGGTCTGGATTAAACACCATTCCTCGAACCGTACTATCCTTCCCTTTAAAACGCCATGCAAAATCGCGACGACCCAACTCATTCAAGTCTGCATCGTAAAAACGTTTCTCGGCATAGGCACCGAGATCCTCGACAATAACCACTTCTACGGCTGCTTGCCAAACCGGTGCATTCCAAATCCATACTTTACTCATCTCACCAATATGTGCATAGCCATTTAAGCTGCTCCTGAGTTTTGAGAAGTCTGCAAAGCTGCCAGAACGAGGCATATCAACTTGTGCTGTTTGATAGAGCACCTGACGAAGCACCTGATTACGGTCTACAAAAAACTTCACATAACAATCCTGGAATGGTGCTCCTTCTTTTAGATAACTAAATAAATAATAATGCCCTTCAGGACTTTCCCTTTCTGTGCTCAGTTTAAAATCACCTGGATGAAAGTTTCCTTGCACCAAGGAAAGACCTTGATGCAAAACCACTTCGGGTGTAATGGTTTCTCCCCAGCTTATTTTTAAAGATGGAAAAAGTTGCACGGGCATATTTCCTGCGATGGTAGGTTCATTTTGGGCCAGCGCTCCTGCACCAATTAATGCAAACATGCATAGGGTTAAAATCCTGTTCTTTAATCGCATATCACCTCAATATTAGGGAAATTCTGTGCTAGATTTTCCAGTTCTTCTTTTTTCTCTAGATCGAATTGGATGTGTAATTCCGGTTCTGGCTTATACAGCAATTCTTTCACTTCAGCTTGCACTTGATTTACTAAGCGGTAGGCATTTCCCTCCTCTCCAAAGGGGAAATTAAAAACTGCCCAAGTGCGCAAACGTTTTGTCTGTATGGATGACGCTTCCAATGCCAATCGCGTTGCATGACCATAGGCATGAATTAATCCGGGGACACCAAGGTTTGTGCCTCCATAATACCGCACTACAACCACCAAAACCTGACTCAGTTCAAACGAATTTATCTGCCGCAAGATGGGAGTTCCTGCAGAATGATTCGGCTCGCCATCATCATTTGCTCGGTATCGTGAACGATCAGCACCTAATACCCAAGCATAGCAATGGTGGGTAGCATCGGGGTATTTTTCCTTTAAGGTGTTCTGTTCCCTTTTTATTGCTTCCTCATCATCTACTGGGTAAGCAAAAGCCAAAAAACGTGATCCACGGTCTTTGAATTCAGCGCTTGTTGCTTCTTCGATAGATAAGTATTCCGTGGGACCTGCCATTTCACAAAGAAAGTAAATTCGGCACGAAGTCAATTACTTGCATAAATATGCGATAGGTCGTATTATGCATACCGAAGCTATCCAATGATCCTTCTCTCGACTATTGCTTTTATTCTAAGTATGCTGCTAATCATAGTCAGCCTACCCACTCTTGAAAAGGAATGGAATAATTACTATTTCAATAAAGTCAAATGGCAAAACAGGATCAGTAGAAATCAATTCATTCAGATTGATGAATTCTTTTCTAAGCGCTTTACATACTATCGAAAATTAGACTCTGAAGGCCGGGCAAAATTTATTTACCGAAGTTTTCAGTTTATGGAAGACTGGGAATTTGAAGGCCGTCGAGGAATTGTTATTGACCACTCAAAGCGACTGCTCGTATGTGGGGCCGCTGCTCAATTAACCTTTGGGCTAGACTATTTCCGACTCGATTATTTTCATCATATTTTTCTCTATCCTGATACCTTCTACAGTGATTTAGCTGAAGCGGAAGTCAAAGGTCTTACATACAGTACCGGACAAGTTGCCTTTTCTTGGAAAGATTTTGAAGAAGGATTTCGAATTGATTCAGACGGTTATAATTTAGGGCTGCATGAAATGGCACATGCTTTAGAGGTGAATCATAAAAAACAGAACAAAAGCGATAAAATTATTGATCTATTCTTTGCTGACTTTATACAATTCTCCGTGCCAGAACATAAACTTTTTGTAGAACGTGGTGAAGGGTTTCTACGGCAAAGAGCATTGGCCAACGAACATGAATTTTTTGCCGTTTGTGTAGAGAATTTCTTTGAAGCACCGCAAAAGTTTAAGGAAAGTTTACCTGATATCTTCAATCATCTATGTGCTTTATTGAATCAAGACCCGTTGAATGGAGATGAGAATTATTTACTGCACCCTGATTTTATAACTCAGGCCAATCAAACGAGTAAGAAGAAAATCCCAGGCTACCTCAAGACGATTAAAAAGCCGTATACCCCGAGGGTCTTGAGGTTTTATTCCTTTTTAATCCTTCCTGCCATCTTCTTTTATTCTAGTCTGGTGAAGAGTAATCCTGATCATCAAGTCATCCTTTTGATCATGATGGGCTTAGGTGCCGTTTTATTTACAGCCATTTATTTTCGTTCTGAACTTTGGCGCGACAACCAAAATGCGCCACAACTTGCCATTATTTGGAATTTACTTAGAGGAGCCGCACTGAGTGTTTCCGTTATATTTCTATTCAGCCATAGCTTCTGGAGCTACCAGAAAAATGTACGCTATCGCTTGAATGAAACAACGCTCCGTTGCGATTACCAAAACTGTCGACTAAAAAACTTATCGGTTTTTGACTATCCTACCGAATATAAATACCTCGCCAATTATTACCTGACGGTAGATGATATTCAACGCTTTGAGGCTCGGAATATTCCCGTTTATTTAGAAGAACACAGTAAGCGTGGCATGTTCGGATTGATTATGGACTATGATTTCAGCATTGTTGCTGGCAATGAATATTTCTACCCGCATAAGTAAGGTATTTGCTGGAACAGTCCTACATCGTATGGAATGAGGAACAAGGCAGCTTACCCTTGCCGTCACCCCGAGTGGAGCGTAGCGGAACCGAGGGGCCAGGCAATGCGACAAACGTGGTATGTTTTACCCCCCTTCCCTCCGCTACGGTCGGGATGACGGGCTTTGGAGGGTTTGCTTTACGGATGAAAATACGCAAAGACAACCTTTGCCTTTGCCGGACCAAGCACCGCAGCTAGACTCTCTTCCGAAGCTTCTTTGATTTTTTTGATAGACCGAAATTGGGTAAGCAAAGCCTTCGCCATTTCGTCGCCAATACCTTTGATATCGGTGAGTTCGCTTTTAAGTGTTCCTTTGTCGCGGCGGTTTCTATGGTGGGTAATTCCAAAGCGGTGGGCCTCGTCGCGCATTTGTTGGATGATTTTTAAGGTTTCGGATTTCTTATCAATCAACATTGGAACGGGATCACCGGGATAATAGATTTCTTCCAAACGCTTAGCTATCCCAATGATGGCCATCTTACCATACGCGCCTATTTCTTTCAAGGCTTCAACTGACGCGCTAAGTTGTCCTTTTCCACCATCCACTACGATGAGTTGCGGCAATGGCTCCTGTTCTTCCATCATACGGGTATAACGGCGAGTGAGCACCTCCTTCATGGTGGCAAAATCATCTGGACCAACCACAGTCTTCACGTTAAAATGACGGTAGTCCTTTTTAGCTGGCTTTCCATTCCGAAATACCACACAGGCCGATACCGGATATGCTCCCTGGAAATTCGAATTATCAAAACATTCGATATGATAAGGCAATTCGGTAAGCCTTAAGTCGTCGCGCATTTGGGTCATGAGGCGTTCTACCTTCACCTCGGGGTTAAGCCTTTCGTATTGTTCCAGCTTCTCCCGCATATAGTAGCGGGCATTTTTTTGAGAGAGTTCGAGGAGTTTCTTTTTGTCGCCAATTTTAGGAACAACAAATTGAACCTTCTCATCGCTGATATCTGGTACAAAGGGAACGAGGATCTCTTTGCTGGTGCTATTATAACGCGCACGAATTTCTCCGATTGCTAAAGCCAAGAGTTCTTCCTGAGGCTCGTCTAAATTCTTCTTCAGCTCAATGGTCTGCGTTTGGATAATCATTCCATTGGCCACCTTCATAAAATTCACAAAGGCATACTTTCCTTCTTGGGCGAGCGAGAATACGTCTACATCATGAATCGTATGACTCACCACGGTGCTTTTGCTTTGGTAGTTTTCCAGAGTTTCGAGACGCTTGCGGTATTCTTCGGCTTGTTCGAATTTCCAAGTATCTGAGGCTTCTTGCATTAAGGACTTTAAATGGTTCAGCGCCTCTCCAATACTTCCTTTTAAAATCTTTCTTACCTGCTCTAAGGAAGCTATATAGCTTGCCTCATCTTGAAGCCCTTCGCAAGGACCTTTGCAATTGCCGATATGGTATTCTAAGCAGACCTTAAACTTCTCTGCCTTGATATTCGCATCGCTTAAATGAAGATTACAATTTCGCAGGGGATAGAGTTGACGAATCATATCCAAAATGGTATGCATCATCCTTACCGAGGCATAAGGACCAAAGTATTCGGATCCATCACGTACCATATTCCGGGTTGGAAATACCTTAGGAAAACGGTCTTTGGTGATACGAATAAATGGATAAGTCTTATCGTCCTTTAGATTGATATTATACTTAGGCTGGTACTCCTTAATAAGGCTATTCTCCAGTAGTAAAGCATCAAATTCAGAATCCACTAAGGCAAACTCGATGCGCCGAATCCGACTCACCATGACCGCTGTTTTGCGGTTTTCGTAATGCTTTTTATTGAAATAAGAGCTGACCCGTTTTCTAAGGTCCTTGGCCTTACCTATATAGATGAGCGTGTCTTGCTCGTCGAAATACTTGTAGATACCCGGCGAATGGGGGATTTGTCGAATGCTCTTCTTGAGCTCCTCTTCTATCGCCGACTTATCCATATTCTATGCCTCCTCTAAACCCTCAGCAAAGGCGCATAAGGCTCCATAAAGGGCAAGATGAATTGGTTTTTGGTAGTCTGAATTTGAAATCGCTTTCAGCACATCTTCTTCGGTATCATGTACATCAAAAAAGGCTAAGAGAGGAACGTAAATTTCTCTCAACTCATCCGTTTCCACCTTTTCTGCTGCGCTAAGTATCTCAGCAATATCCGCTTCTGCAATTTCCTCATTCTTGAGAATTTCCTCATACACAAAGAAATCATCTTGATAGAGTTCATCATCTGCCAAAAGAAATTCATTCAAGAAATCCATCAAGTCGATATCAATCTCTTGGGTGGCGGCCTCGGTAAGATAGATATACATGTTCAGCATCTCACTTCCGCGATCGCTGGTTTCATCTTCGATTTTCAGCCACTCTTCGGAATCAAGATAATTCTCGTCCATCTGAGCCGAATCAGAAGCAATAAAGCTGAGCATGAGCAGGTCGAAAAGGTAATCATACAAGGGCTCAAAATTCGGATGCGCCTCCATACTTTTATCCATTTCTGCAAGCTTCGCCTTAAACTCGCCAGCATGTCCCAATAGGGCTACCATATCGGCAAGTAAAAGCTGACCTTCTTCGGCATTTACTTCCGACGATCCATCTACGAAACAACGAATCATGGCATGTAGGGCATTCTTAATAGGGGGAATTATCTGACTCATGCTGGGTTCCACTTTCCTTTGGTATAGGTACCAATTACTTTTCCTTGCAATTCTTTCATCCAAAACGGACTATAAATTGATTTCGAGCAATTGCTGCTTTTGTTTAATGTCCAGCTTTCTTGGCGACTGAACACGCTGATATTAGCGACTTCACCTGGGGCGATTTTCGCTGTTTCTTGTTTTAATAATCTACGCGGATTGCCAGAGAGGACTTCCACCAATCTTTCATCACTGATTTTTGGAATGGCCGACAAAAGCGCAGGCAATACCGTTTGGATGCTGCTTATTCCGAAAGCTGCATAATCAAATTCTACCTGTTTATGTTCCGTATCTTCTGGGTGATGATCAGAGACTACGGCATCGATTGTTCCGTCAATCAATGCTTTTCGAAGCGCCTTAACATGCTCCTTTGAACGAAAAGGCGGGAATACTTTAAAGCGACTATCATATTCTTCGAGGTCGGTATCGTCGAAAACCAATTGATGAACCGCTACGTCGCAGCTTACAGCAAGCCCTTCTTTTTTAGCTGCACGAATACTATTTAATGCCGAGGGGGTTGAGAGATGTGAAAAATGAATCTTTCCGCCGGTATAACGCAGAATTTCTAACTCCCGATTTACAGCAATAGTTTCCGCATGATCTGGAATTCCTTTGAGTCCCAATAAGGTACTTTGATATCCCTCATGCATTTGTCCGCCATTCGAAATACTCGGCATATCGGAATGAACACAAAGCAAACCATCAAAACCCATCACGTACATCAAGGCACGTTGTATAACCCCAGCCTTTACCGGCATATTGGCATTACTAAAGGCCACGGCTCCACTTTGGTGCATATCGAACATTTCTGTAATCTCCTCTCCTGCCAAATCTCTACTTATAGCACCCATTGGTAGGGCATCTATCGGTAGGGTTCTGCTTGCGTTACGGATATATTCTATCTCTGACTTGGATTGGAGAACAGGATATGTGTCTGGTAAAAGTGCCACCGCGGTAAACCCTCCGGCAGCAGCGGCACGCGCTCCACTTGCAAGGTCTTCTTTGTATTCGAATCCGGGGTCACGAAAATTAGCCCGCATATCAAGCCAACCTGCACTCACGGCCAATTCTTTCCCAGAAATCTCTTCGACACCCTTTTTAGAGATAGACTCGGCTATTTCTTGGATGATGCCATCAGCGATATAAATATCATGGGTATGAAGGTGGTGAGGGGATTGGGGATCAATGATCCGGACCTGTTTGAGTATGAGCTGGGTCATGCTATTTCAGAAATCTAAGCAAAAGTATCTCAATTGCAACAAAGAGCAAGGTTAAAAGCACAGCGAGTTTCCACAATTGTTCTCCCGCATCGAGGTCACGCACCATTTTTCCAACACTTTCCGACTTGGAATTGATGATGGATATGGAAGAACCTGGAGGCAGACGGTCTTTAAGTTCGTCGCTGGCATAAGCCGCCGTTGCGCTTTCTCTTCTTGAGTAATTGATACTGATGGATTGTAGGTTTGTTGTCTCTCCTTTTTTATGCAGCCAGAAAGAGCCTGCTTGTTGTACACTTTCATCCATGCGCAGGTACTGGGTATTATTGCGAACTAGGACTTCAGGAATCGAAGTTTCCTTTTCTCCCCGAAGCTCCAATATCTCTTCATTCGAATTGGCCTTGAGCCGTAAGGGTATCATCATGTCTCCGCCAATTTGCTTGTACAAACTCTGACCTGGAATACTTCGAATACCGGCTGACAACAGGGTCGCTGGGAATAAAAAGTGACGTGTAAGACTGCTCCATTCCAAGGAAAGCGGTAAGGATAAATAGTATACCTGCCCCTTACCTCGATCAAATAAACTTAAAATACTTTGACCATCTGCTGTCCCTAATAATCGTGCATAGCCCCCAGAAGGCTGAACTTGCCAAGGGTAATACGCTTGCACCTGAGGATAAGGCATACGCTCATCCATCTTCTCTATAATTTCTTGATAGATTGGGTGTTCGGTATTGATAAAACGAATTTCTTGGGCACCTTCTTTTTTGGTGCTGAGCAAAGGAAGTTCCAATGCCGTGGCCAATAGATTTCCCGCTGCGGCATTGTCTTTATTTGGGATGAAGACCAAGCTCCCGCCCTCTTCGGTATATTTCTTTAACTCGGAACTTAACCCGCTACTCAAATCGGGTAGAGATTCCACAAGAATGAGATCATATTCAGAAAATGAGCGGTAATCCAACGCATTTACCGACATCTGCTGGTACTGAAAATAGGAATCTGTGGAATAAACCGACTTGATCTCTTTCCCTGCATTTCCATCGG
>Ga0100381_1004693_pt1 | contig 11493 bp, 3 predicted proteins | sample CryGeymeta201505_FD_80416 | JGI IMG/M metagenome (GOLD analysis project Ga0100381, IMG submission 80416) | Groundwater microbial communities from Crystal Geyser aquifers in Utah, USA - Crystal Geyser metaG 2015-05 | ecosystem: Environmental > Aquatic > Deep subsurface > Groundwater | place: USA...
GTCGGTCATCCCGAGGCCGATCGCGACGAAGATCGCTGGCTCCTGCCCGAGGGGCGTCTGGCGGTGCGCGCGGTCGCGAAGCTCCTGCGTGACGAGGGCGTCTCGATCGATCGGGTGCTGACCAGTCCCCTCGTGCGCGCGGTGCAGACGGCCGAGCTCCTGGCCGAGCCGTTCGACTGTGACCAGATCGTCACCCACGCGGCGATGGCGCCGGATCGCGGAGACGTGGACCACGCGCTGCGGCCCCTGCGCGCGCTGGGGGGCGATGAGACGATCGCGCTCGTCGGTCACGAGCCGAAGATCCGCGCCCTCTCGCAGCGCCTGGGCGGGACCATGGCGGCGAGCGGCTTCCGCACCTCGGAGGCGCGTCTGTTCGAAGCCACGGCCGAAGGCTACCGCCTGATCTGCTCCGTCGATCGCAAGGGCGGCGTCGTCCCCGGCTGACGCGCACCCTCGCGGCGCCGCGCCGTCCACGCTTCTCAGGAGTCTTCGGCCGGCGACGCCTTGCCCAGCGCTTGCTCGAGCACGCGCGTCAGGCTCGCCAGATCGTACGGCTTGTGCAGGAAGGTGGCCCCGTCGAGGCCTACGAATCGCTTGGACACTTCGTGCTCGCTGTAGCCGCTGCACAGGACGATCAAGGCGTCCGGATCCCGTCTGCGAAGCTCTCGGTAGGCCTCGGCTCCGTCCATGCGAGGCATGGTCAGATCGAGCAGCACGCAGGCGATCTCTTCCCGGTGGTCGTCGTACACGCCGAGGGCCTCCTCGCCGTCGACGGCCGTGAGCACCTCCAGGCCCAAGCCTGCGACCATGCGCCGGGCCACCTCCAACACGATCGCCTCGTCGTCGACGACGAGGACCTTGCCCTGCCCGCGCCAGCGGTTCTTGCGGTCGCGACCTCGGTCCTCGGGCTGCCCGCTCGCGGCGCTCTCCTCGCCCACGGGGAACAGGACGCGGAAGGTCGTGCCCGCGCCCGGCGTGCTGTCTACGTGCAGCGCTCCTCGGTGGCCGCGCAGGATGCCGAGCACCGCGGACATGCCCAGGCCACGGCCCGTGAACTTGGTGGTGAAGAAGGGATCGAAGATCTTGTCGAGGGTCTCGGCGTCCATGCCGCAGCCCGTGTCCGCCACCTCGATGAAGGTGTAGCGCCCGCTGAGGAGCGGCTCGGCCATGCTGGCGCGCAGGGTGGCGTTCGACTGCAGCAGGTAGTCGGAAGAACAGTGCATCGCGCCCGTGGAGAGCGTGATCGTGCCGCGTTCGTCGCCGATCGCCTCCGAGGCGTTCGTGACCAGATTCATCACGATCTGATGGACCTGGGTTGGATCGCCGTCGAAGCGGGGTGTTCCTTCCGCGAAGTCGTGCTTCAATTCGATCTTCTTCGAGATCGACACGGAGAGCAGGCGCGCGATGCCCTCGACCAGCTTCTGCGGATCGATCTTCTGGACGACGAAGCGTCCCTTGCCCGAGTAGTCGAGCATCTGCCGGGTCAATTCGGCCGCTCGCCTGGAGCTCGACTCGATCTCCTCGATGTTCTCGAGGGCGCTCGACCCATCCGGGAGCGCGTCGCGCGCGAGCTGAGCGTTGCCCAGCACGGAGGTGAGGATGTTGTTGAAATCGTGGGCGATGCCCCCGGCGAGCACGCCGAGGCTCTTCAGCTTCTGCGCGTGCTGGAGCTGCTGCTCCAGCGAGAGCCGCTCCTTCGCGGCGGTCTCTCGCGCCGTGACGTCGCGCACGACGCCGAGGACGTTCTTCTGGTCTCCGTACTCGATCAAGTTCCCGACGATCTCCGCGAGAAACTCCGAACCATCCTTGCGTTTCAACCTAGTCAAGAAGGGAACGCCGACATCGCTGCTGCTGGATCGCTCGAAGACGGCAGGATCGCGCCCATCGGCCTCGAGGTCGAAGACCGTCATGTTCAGCAGTTCGTCTTCGGAATATCCAACCATCTTGCAGAACGTCGGATTGACGTAACTGTAATGCCCATCGAGGTCGGCGACTCCGATCCCGTCTGAAGACTGACGGGTGAACTCGCGGAATCTGTGCTCGCTTTCGAGCAGGTCGAGCTTCGACTGATGTCTCTCGCTCTCGTCCTGAGGCAACCAGCGCTTCAGCAACAGGAAGATCACGGTGCACGCCGCGGCGACGTTGACGAGCTTCGGGATGACCAGCAGGTACGGCCGCGTCAGCAGCGCCTCGACCGAGTGTGGGAGGAGCCCGGCGACGGCGGCGTACCAGGTGCCGAAATAGATGCTCTCGAACAAAGTACGAAAGGCATCGATGGCGAGGATGACGAGGAGCGTGAGGAGCAGACTCCGAGTCTGGTTCCTCATCTTCTTGATGTAGAAGTACAGAATGAACGACCACAGGCCGATCAGGATCCAATAAACTGCTAGAACGATCAGCGGAGGCATCTTGTCAGCGGGTGCATGCTCGTGGCGCTCGTCCCAGGCCGAGATCAGCAGGGACGAAGGGATGCGCGAGCCTATCGCTCCTTCGCGCAGGCGGGCAATGGTCGTGGACCAACGGATCCGGTGTCCCGTGCCTGAGAAGGAGGCCGACATGCGCTCGGGAGGGCGGCGCCCCAGGCGCTTCCGCTTCGTGCTCGCCGCGAGGGATCTTTCCCCCTCGCAGCCCGTAACTGGGTAGTATCCGAGGCGCCCTCGGGGGGTCGACTCGAGGTCTCTGCGAGTCGACGCGAAGGTACTGAGAACTTTCAGGGTCCTGAGGCGTCAAGACGTTCGTCCGAAGCATGGGGAGCAGAGGAGTGAGCATGGTTCGTCGGTTGGTTCTTGGTCTGGCCCTGGTCCTTCCTCTCGTCGGAGTGGGCTGTCCGGGCTCGGTGGACGAGCACCTGGACGTCAGCGTCGCGACGCTCCGGCCCGTCCGCGGCGAGACGCGCGTCGCCGACCAGATCGCGGCGCCCTTGGCCCGAGTGGGAGACGGTGAGCCCATGGTCGTGGCCGCAGGCGCGCAGGCGCGGCTCTTCTTGGACACCGGACCACGCTTGCTCTTGGATGCCGGCAGCCAGGTCCAGATCGCCGCCGACGGGACCATGCGCCTCGATGCGGGTCGCATCTTCGTCGACGTGCGCGAGGGCGAGCAGCTCACGTTGACCACGCCCAAGGGCGAGCTGAGGCTGTCGACCGCCAGCGTCTCCGTGCTCGCGAACGACAGCGGCGTGGAGGTCTACCTGGTGCGGGGCGACGTCGCCTACACCTCGGGGCAAGCGCGCGGGGAAGTGGGCGAAGGCCAGCGGCTGAAGCTTGGCGACGGGGCTCCCGAGGTTTCGCCCGAGGGGTTGTTCACGGACTGGACCGGCGGGCTCTCGCAGGCGGGACCCGCGGGCAGCGGACCCGAGGGAGTCGGCACGCTCGTGGGGCGCATCCCCGACGCTTACGGTCAGGCGCGCTGGCCTCTGTCCATTCGCAGGCTCGATGTGCGCGTGCGCATCATCCACGACCTCGCCATCACGGAGGTCGATCAGGAGTTCTTCAACCCCGCGAGCGAGACCGTCGAGGGGCTCTACGCTTTCCGCACCCCGGAGGGCGCCGTGCTCTCGCGCTTCGCCGTGGATCGCGACGGACGTCTGGTGGATGGCTACATCCGCGAGAAGGCGCAGGCGCGTCGTGCCTACGAGCAGCAAGTCTATCGCGGCTCGACCGAAGACCCGGCGCTGCTCGAGTGGGACGCCCCCGGCTCCTATCGCGCGCGCATCTACCCCATCGCGCCCGGTGAGACGCGTCGCGTCGTCGTCACCTACGCCGAGTGGATTCAGCGCCCCGCGCCCGGTGCGTCGCGTCTCTACCGTTACCCCATGGGCGGCGATCGACCTCCGCACGTGCAGGAGCTCTCCTTCAGCGCCGACCTGTCCGAAGCGGGCGTCAATCACGTGCGCGCCGGCGCCGCTTTGCGCGTGGACGGTAGCCGCGTGCTCCTGCGTCAGAGCGATATCACGCCTCGCGCTGACCTCTGGCTGGAGCTCACGGGTGACACCGCCGAGGGCGTCCCCGCCTACCGCGCGCGCCATCGGCCGCCGCGTCGCGATCCGAACGCGGATCCCGGCATCCAGGAGAACGAGAACGACTACCTCTATCTTCCCCTCGTCCTGCCCGAGAGCGTGTTGAACGAAGGCGAGGGCGAGGCCGGTCAACGTGGGCTCGACCTGGTCATCGTGCAGGATGTGTCCGCTGGGACCGAGCGCGGGCCACTGGAGTTGGGGCGACGCGTCGTCGAATCCCTGGCCAGCCACCTCGGGTCTGGAGATCGCGTGGCCATCGTGGCCTCCGATCTGACTCTTCGGGGAGGACAGGGCGTGGACGCCGAGCTCGGTGACGCCACCCCGGCACGCGTGGAGAGCTTGCTCGACAGTCTGGCCCGCCAGCCCGCGGGCGGCGCGACGGATCTGGGGGCGAGCCTGACCCAGGCCGCGGCGCTGCTCGATCCCACGCGACCCGGCGCGGTCGTGTACGTGGGCGATGGTGCGCCGACGGTGGGCGAGCTCTCGGCGGATTCGTTGATCGAGGCCCTCGCGCGCCTGCCGCGACCCCTGCGCAGCTACGCCGTCGCCATCGGCGACGACGCCAACGTCGATCTCCTCCACGCGATCACCCGTGGGGGTGGGTTCACGCGACGAGTCAGTGACGGCGAAGAGGCGGCCGACGTGGCCCTCTCGATCCTCTCCCACGCGCGCCGACCGCTGGCCCAGCGCGTCACCGTCGATCTCGGGACGGGCCTGGATCAGGTCTTTCCGCGCGGTCCGCGCGACGTCGTGGTCGGCGAGACCCTGTCCGTGATCGGGCGCGTCGCGGACGAGGTGCCCGAGCAGGTGCACGTTCGCGGCACCATCGCCGGGCGCGACTTCGAGCTCGATCTTCCCCTGCACGTGGTCTCTCTGGACGACGAGGGTGATCTGAGGCTGCGCTGGGCGAGCGAGCGCCTGGCTCAGCTCCTGCTCGGTGGCGCGGGTCGCGAGGAGGTCGCCGATCTCGGAAGTCGCTACGGGATCATCACGCCCTACACCAGCTTCTACGTGCCCAGCAAAACCGAGCTTCAGCGCATGGATCCCGGTCTGAGGCAGCAGCTGATGGGCGGCTCCTTCTCGCTCGCACCGCAGCGCTCCAACGTCGTCGGGGCTCTGGCCATGGCGCCTGGCTGGAGCGTGCTCTCGCTGCCGGGCTGTTTCGCCATGGGCGACGCGGAGCCAAGCCAGGTGAGCTCGCCAGAGTCCGAGGAGGTCATGGGGGCTCGCGAACAGAGGGCTCCGGGCGCACCTCAGGCGCAGGCCGCCGGCAGCGCGACCGCGACGCCCGAGGAGCCGGAGATGGCTGCGGATGAAGACAGCCCCGCGCCGGTGGCGGCGGCCGCACCGGCCCCCCCGCCCTCGGCCGAGCCCTCCGCGGACGCCTTCGGCCAGCGTGGCGCGCCCTCGGGTGGAGACTTCGGCGGTCTGGCTGCCCGAGGTCCCTCCGATGGCCTGATGGATGATCAAGAGCGCGCTGGCGAGGGTCTAGGCCTTCAAGGCACGGGTCGTGGAGGCGGCGGCACGGGCGACGGCACGGTCGGCGGCACGGTCGGCCTCGGTAACCTGGGCACCATCGGCCACGGCGGCGGCTCCGGCTCGGGCAATGGCTACGGTCGAGGGGCAGGGGGCGGGCTGGACGAGCAGGCGGTCGTAGAGAGTCCGCCCTCGTCATCGCGCATGCGCCGCCGATCGGAACCACCTCGTCACCCCCGGCGGGAGGACAACCGCTACGGCATCGAAGGCCCTCGCCAACAGAACGAGGAGTCCCGACACGCCATGCCGGATCCGCGTTCGGCCGCCCAAAACGGCATCCTGGGTGCGCTCGGTACCCTCGCCTACGCCGACACGAACACGGCGTTCACCACCGTCACGACCGTCCGCGTCACCAGCTGGTCCAACGTGGCCCACGCCGTGCGGCGCTGCTCCGCCGGCGCGAGCCTCTTGCTCGACGGACGCATCGCGCTGTGGCGTGAGCGCCTCTCGCGCGCCAACGGACCCAGCGCTTGGGTCGAGGCCTATCGCACGGCACGCAACGACTGCGAGCTACCGCGCACGCGCGACCGGCAAGCCTTCCTCTCCCTGATGCTGAACCAGGCGGGAACCATCCCCGGGATGATCCAGCTCTATCATCTGCTCGATGGTGGCGCGGATCGTTCGTTCTTGCGCCGCACCATCCTGCGGCGCGTGCGCACGCCGGAGCAGCTCCGCGCCGTGCGTGATGCCTTTGGATCGAACAGCGACGCTGTGCTGATCCAGCAGGTGCTGCATGGCGCGGGCGAGGGTCGCGGCAAGCTGCGCGCTCTGCGCCGACTCTCGGAGATGTTCCCGAGCGACCTCGATCTCTTGCTGCAGCTGCTCGAGACGCTCGAGGAGCAGCACGACCTGCCCGGTGCGCGTCGTCTGGCCGACAGGCTGCGCGAGGATCCGATGATCGACGCGGGCATCCGCACGGCCATCGGCGAGATGTTCCTGCGCATGGGCGACGAGCCCGAGGCCCGCCGCGTGTTCAGCGAGATCGTCGAGTTCGCGCCCGACGACGCGCTCTCGCGCCGCCGCCTGGGCGACCTCTACCGCGCCCACGGCTGGTTCCAGGACGCCTATCGGCAGTACGAGACCCTGGCCAAGATCCAGCCGGACGATCCCTCAGTCTTGCTCTTGCTCGCGCAGGCGGCGGCTGGAGCCGGTCGTCTGGACGAGGCGCTCAGCCTCGAGCAGCGCGTGGCGCAGACGGCCGAGCCTGGCTCCGCCGAGGGCATCGCGCGCACCGCCTTGCTCTGGTCTTCGGTCCACTTCGCGCTCTTGCGCAAGGCGGCCAAGGAGGCCCACGACGACGATCGTCTGCGGGCTCTCGACTCGCGCATGCGCCGCGCCGGAGTGCTGCGTGAAGCCGGAGACCTGCGCGTCTCCCTGGTCTGGTCCCATCCCGACGCGGGCCTCTCCCTCTGGGCTTCCTACCCCGGGCTGCGCCTGAGTCGTCCCGAGGACATCGATCCCGAGATGGGCATCGAGGCCTTCGACGTCACGGAGCAGGAGGACGGTCACTACGGCGTCGAGGTCAGGCGCCCACCCGGGCATCACATGACCGCCATCGACGCCAAGCTCGTCATCGTGTGGAAGGAGGGCACGCCGGAGGAGCGCATCGAGATACGGCCCCTGCACTTCGAGGGACAGACCGCGGCCTACGCCTTCGCCCTCGATCGCGAGGATGTGCAGGAAGCGCCCCTGAGCCACGAAGCCACCACGCCCATCAGCAGCACCGGAGTCGTGCGATGAAGAGCCAACGCATCCAGTCCCTGATCCTGAGCGTCCTCGTCCTCGGGCTCGCCGGTTGCCCGAAGCCGCCACCGCCCGCGCCCACCGTCGCCACAGCCCAGCTCTTGCGGGGCAGCGCCGTCGCCACGCGCGAGGGCCACGACGAGACCCAGGACGACGCCTTCCGCATCGAGAAGGACAGCCGCGTGACCGCGTCGGACGATGGCCGGCTTCTGATCCGTCACGACGGCGGCAGTCGGCTCCTGCTCGACCGGGGCAGCGCCGCGACCTTCAGCCTCGAGCTCGTCACGCTCGAGGCCGGACGCATCTGGGTCGAAGCGGCCGAGGGCGGCGGCGAACGCTACGCCGTGCGCGGCACCACGCTGAACGCCGAGGGCGCCACCTTCGCCGTCGAGCTGGGCGAGGGCACGGCCAAGGTGCATTGCCTCACGGGCGAGCTCGGCTACCAGGGCGAGTCCGGCGAAGGCCGCGTCGCCCAGGGCGAGACGCTGAGCCTGGGTGGCCAGCAGGCCGAGGTCTCCTCCACCGAGGTCTGGGACGACTTCACGGGCGGCCTCTCCGACCCCGCGCCCGCCTTCGTCGGCGCGCCCGGCTACGTCGGCATCCTCTCCGGTCGTGCGCCCTACGAGCTCGGCCACGCGCGTGCGCCGCTCTCGCTCCGCTCCCATGAGGTGAACGTCGCCCTGCGCGGCGACCTCGCCGTGACGGAAGTCGTGCAGACCTTCTTCAACGCACGCAGCGACCTGCTCGAGGCCGACTACCGCGTGCGCTTGCCGCGCGGCGCCATCGTCGAGTCCTTCGCCGTGGACGGCGGTCAAGGCTTCAGCGACGGCGTCGTGAACACGATGCAGACCGACAGCGCCTACGGCCTCTCCTGGGCCGACATCGGATCGCCCATCAGCCGCCTCTCCTACGACGGACCCGACCGCGTGCGCGCGCGGATCTTCCCCGTGCAACCGGGCGGCACCGTACGCGTGCGCATTCGCTACACGGAGTGGCTCGACCGCCGCGGCGATCGCCGCACCTACACCTACCCGATGCAGACCGAGGGCGAGGCGCCGCTGATCGGCGAGCTGATGCTCTCGGTGGATCTGGGCGAGGGCAAGGTCGGAGGCTTGCGCGCTGGCATGGGCGCGCGCGTCGAAGGTGGGCTCGTCAGCCTGCGCCGCAGCGACTTCCGTCCACGCAGCGACTTCGTGCTCGACGTCTTCGATGACGCCGACGTGGAGCGTCCGGACGGAGCCATCGCCTACGAGGTGGACGCGCCGCGCGTGGACGAGGCCGTGACGGGCGACGAGAGCTATGTGCTCTTCGACGTGCCGACGGACGTCCTCGGCCTCGACGACGAGGACGAGTCGTCCCCGGCCACGCCCGCGATCGTGATCTTGCTCGACGTCTCGGGCGCGACCGAGCCCGAGGATCTCGAGCTCGCGCGCGGCACGCTCGAGGCTGTGCTGCGACAGCTCGCGCCCACGGATCGCGTCACCCTGCGCCTGGCCGACCTGACGGCTCACCTGCCCGAGGGCGCGCCCGAGCAGCCCGCCGCGGCCACCCCCGAGGTGAGGCGCGCGCTCCTCGACGCCATCGCTCGCGTGCATCTGGGTGGCGCGACCGATCTCGGCCGCAGCCTGCGCGACGCCGCCGCGGTGCTCCAGGGAGAGCCGCGTGGGGCCGTGCTCTACATCGGCGACGGGGTGCCCACGACGGGCGCGTTGGACGTGACGCAGATCGCGCGCGGGCTCGCCTCGCTCGAGGATCCGCCTCGCTTCTTCGCCTTCGCCATGGGCGACGACGCCAACGAGGATCTCCTGCATCGCCTCTTCGGTGAAGGCGCCGTGCGCGTCACCGATCGAAGCGACGTGATCGACGCCGTGCTCAAGTTCTCGACCGAGCTGACGCGGCCCTCCTTGCGTGGCGTTCAGGTCGATCTGGGACCGGCCGTCGAGCGCGTGTACCCGGCGGGTCCGGTCACGCTGCCGCGTGGCGCGCATCTTCGCCTGGTCGGCCGACTCGCCGACGACATGCCCCAGTCGATCACGCTGCGTGGTCTCTATCGGGGACAGAGCTTCCATCGCGACCTCACGGTCACGACCCAGGAGGTTCAGGACGAGGGCGATGTGCGTCGGCGCTGGGCCAATAATCGCGTGCTCGAGCTCATCGACGCGGACGCCGGACGCGAGGCTCTGGCCGAGCTCGGCATGCGCTTCGGCATCCTGACGCCTTGGACCTCGCTGGTCGTCGGTTCGGCGCAGGGCGGCACCTACCTGCCGCTGCGGGGCTTCGATCCCGATCCCTTCACCACGCGTCGCGGCCTCGCGGGCGGCGGCGCCTTGCTCGACTCCGAGTCCCTCGGTTGGCGTGCGCGTCGACCCGGCGGCGACGAGGACGTGGCCACCGCGCCCGAGTCCACCTGGGTCGATCACGTGGCCCAGGCCCAGACGGAGAGCGCGGCGGGTGGCTCGACCTCCGGTGACGGTGGGCTCGGCCGCGTGGTCGTCGAGCGCGCCCTGGCCTCGGGCATGCGCGGCCCACAGGCTTGCTACGACCGCGCCCTCTCCGCGCGTCCCGATCTCGGTGGCGTGGTGCAGGTGCGCTTGAAGGTCTCGGGTGCGGGCGAGCTCAAGGAGAGCAGCGTCCTCTCCTCCACGCTGGACGCCACGGACGTGACGACCTGCATCCTCGGCGAGGTTCGTGGCATCCGCTTCCCCATCACGGGTGGCTCCGAGAGCGTCGAGGTCATCCACACCTTCCGCTTCGCCATGCCCACGCGCATCCTCGGTGCGAGGCGGCATTGCTCCGACGCCTCGCGCCAGGCCCTGGCGTCGCGGCGCGACCTCTGGCGCGAACGGCTCGAGGCCAACGGGGGCGTCGCCGGCGCCATCAGCGTCTGGCGCGAAGCGCTCGAGGGCTGCGAGCTCGGCAGCTGGCACAGCAAGAAGGCGCTGCTCGACATGATGCTGCGTCACGTCGGCGGTGTGCCGGCGCAGCTGCAGCTCTATCGCGCCTTCGCCTCCCGCGGCGGGGCCATGGGCTATCTGCGCCGCGCTATCCTGCGTCGCGTGCGCACGCCCCAGGACGTGTACGCGGTGCGCAGCGTGCTCGGTCTCGACGCGGCCGTGGACTGGGCTTACTTCGGTCGACTCTACAGCGCGGCCTCCACACCCACGGCGCGCCTGGCGCTCGTGGACCGCTGGCTCGAGGCCATGCCCGAGGACATCAGCCTGCGCCTGCGCCGACTGGCGCTGCTCGAAGAGACGCACGCTACGACCCCGGCACGCAGGCTCGCCCGCGAGCTCGCGGGTGATCCGCTCGCGGACGCCAAGGTGCGCACGGAGGTGGGCGAGTTCTGGCTGCGTCAGGACCAGACCGACGAAGCGCGACGCGTGTTCAGCGAGATCGTCGAGTTCGCGCCTCTGGATCCATGGGCGCGACGACGACTCGGCGACGTGTACCGCGCCAACGGCTGGGCCGACGACGCGACCCGCGAGTATCAGGCTCTGGCGCGGCTGAGGCCCGACGATCCCGACGTCTTGCTCCTGCTCGCCCGCAGCGCCGCCGACGCGGGCCGCACGGACGAAGCCCTGCGCCTCGAGTCGCGCCTGGCCGAGACCGACAGCGCCGACGTCGAGTCGGGCTCCTCCGCCGTCGCGCGCCTCTGGAGTCTGATTCGCCTGGCGCGCATGAAGCTCGCCGCCGAAGGAGACGCCACCAAGCTCGGTGAGATCGCGCGACGCGAGCGCAGCACGGGCATCCTGCGCGACCTGCCCGCGGTGTTCGTGGCGCTGACCTGGAAGCATCCAGACGACCTGCCCGAGCTCTACGTGCACCTGCCCAGCACGCCGGACGAGACGCCCTTCGAGCGCGCGCCGCTGCGCGCCGACGACTTCGGCATCGAGGCCGCGCGTGTGCGCGAGTGGGACGACGAAGCCATCAAGATCTCGGTCCGCCGGTCGGAGCGCGACGCCCTTCGCGACCTCGACGCCGAACTCTTGATCGTGGTAGCGCCCGGAACGAGCGAGGAGCGCATCCTGCGCCGTGACATCTCGCTCACGCGCGACGAGCGCCGCTTCGACTTCACCCTGGGGACGGATGGCAGCCTCGCGAGCGCGCCGATTCCCCACGGCGAAGCCGACGCCACACCCTGACGCGCCTAGCCTCCTCGCCGTAGGGCGCAGCGCTCGCGCGCGCCGCGCACGTCGCCA
>Ga0100381_1004695_pt1 | contig 11487 bp, 8 predicted proteins | sample CryGeymeta201505_FD_80416 | JGI IMG/M metagenome (GOLD analysis project Ga0100381, IMG submission 80416) | Groundwater microbial communities from Crystal Geyser aquifers in Utah, USA - Crystal Geyser metaG 2015-05 | ecosystem: Environmental > Aquatic > Deep subsurface > Groundwater | place: USA...
GTAGGTGGAGGCTGTGGAGGAAATACAACACCCGATTTCCCAACTACAACCGGTGCTTATTCTGAATCCAATAATAGCCCAAATTGCAATAATGCCTTGTTCAAACTTGATTTTGAAAATCTCAACGCAGCGCCCTTTGTACCAGATACCTTGATTACCCTCACTGCCTTCGATACCCTAAATTTCAAGTATACAGCGAATGACCCCGATGAGTTTGATACCCTTATTATGGAAATCAGTGGAGAAGCGATCGACGACCCAAATTTTCCGGCACCCTATATTAAACCAAGTCAAGTAAAAAGTAAGGCTGTTCAAACGCTACAAATTAATTTCGATTGGATTAGCAATTGCAACCATGTAACAGGCGACACGATACGTTTAAAAGTTGACCTCAGCGATTTAGGATGCCCAAGTATCAAAAAGGACACAGCCATTATTTCCATTGTTGTGCTACCCCCTCCATTACCTACTCCGCCAGAAGTTATCTGCATGACCTTTTTGGATGAAGACCGCATTAAACTTACGTGGTCGTTGAGCGATACCAGTGGATACCTTTCTCATTACTTACTTTATAAAAGTGTGGGTAGTGGGAGCTTCCAGGTAGTTGACACCCTCTCGAATGGTTCTCAACAGGAGTTTATAGATACCGATGTTCCGAATCATGCACAGATAGATTATTGCTATAAGATGGTGGGAATAAATTTATGCGGGAAGGCAGGTGCTGAATCGTATACCATCTGCACAATCAATCAACATAATAAGCCAATTGAAGGAACAGAAATTATTACCACAACAGTGGTGTCGAATAAGAATATATACACCACTTGGTTTGAGTCTAAAGAACCTGACTTTCAAGGCTATACACTCTATAAGAAAAAAAACGACCCGAAAAGCACCTTTGAATTTGTAAAATTCTTCGAAGTTAAGTCGGACACCTTTTACGAAGACTTGCGGGTGAAAGTCCAAGAATTCTCCTACTGCTATGCATTAGCCGTGAAGGATAAATGTGGGAATAATAGCGCAAAAAGCAACCCTGGCTGCAGCATTCTATTACAAGGTACTTCAGAACCATTTCAACATAATCTACTCTGGAACCCTTACTCTCAATGGACCTTTGGTGTGCAGCAATATGATTTGTACCGCAGAGACGACCGCCTTAAAGACACCTTAATTCAACAAGGAGATCATCAATTCGTCCAGACCATTGATTCTGCGCTCGACTACGACTGGGGTGGCTACTGGTATAAAGTCGTGGCAACCGAGCTAAATGGGAATATGGCCCTTAGTGAATCGAATGAGATTTACTTGGTGCAATCTCCACTACTCCATGTTCCAACAGCATTCACACGTAACCGCGACGGACTGAATGAAGTTTGGGGAATAAATGATGTATTCGTGAAAGACTATCGGCTATTAGTGTATAATCGCTGGGGTGAAAAATTATTGGACACCGAAAACAAAAATTTCCAGTGGGATGGCTATTTTAAAGTAGACCAACCCCATGATAATGTCTTAATTTGGTATGTTGTTTATACCGGCTGGGACGAAACAACGCATACACAAAAAGGAACCTTAACAATCCTCAGATAATGAAAATTAAACATAGCTATATCTTATTTCTATTGCCTTCATTGCTTCTTATTCACTCCTGTAAAAAAGTAGAAGATCTCCTCAACTTCAGTTTTAATATCAAGAATGAATTTAAGCTACCACCCAATATCCCAATCAATACCCCATTCGATATTCCATCAATTCCGCTTGACTATAACTCCGCTGAAACCTTTGAACAGAATAATACACGCGCCGACTTGGTAAGGGAGATAAAGCTAGAGTATATTAAATTGATGATTACAGAACCGTCGGGGCAGGACTTTACCTTTGTTAAGGATATTGAGTTAAACTTAACTTTAGATGGCAAAGACCCAAAGCTTGTGGCATGGAAATATGATGTGTCCGATGATACAGGCCAAGAGCTCGATCTCGATGTTACTCAAGATGCACTGGATGAATATTTAAAATCCGAAGATGTTGGGTTCAGCTTAAAAGTAACTACCGACAAGTTCACGACGAAGGAAATCAAGATTAGCAGCGATATTCGCGCTCGAGTTAAAGCGAATGTATTTAATTAGAGTCCTACTTTGTTTTCTTACGCTTAGCATAGGCACTTCAGCCTATGCTCAAAAATCGCTACTTGCGTCACAGGAAGGAGCATCAGAACTGACACTTATCAATTTGGGTGCCGTGGTGAAATTTCAATTCTTGGGTTACTCGGGACAAGTTCAAGAATTTAAAGGGCGTGTGGTATCGATTAGTGATGACAGCATCAAAATGGAAGAAATTAAATTCCGTCATCCTAAAAGTTTTCAGATCGCAGTTAAGGACATCGTCGGATTTCGCGGCTATAGCACAGCGCGTACCTTAGGCAAGTCTCTTGTCGAACTTGGCTTGGTGGGTGGCAACCTCCTCTTCTATTATGGTGTAATTGCTCCTGCTTCCATTGCAGCAGGCCCAGCGATTTTAATCAGTGTTGGAACAGGTCTATTGAGCTATGCTATCATTCGGGTACTCTTTCCTGAGAAAATAAAAAAGACCACCGCAAATGGATGGTCTTTCAAAGTCATAACTCGAACAACTTAATGTTAGCGTTCGCCTAGAATTTTTTTCGTTCTCGGCTTAGCTGGTTTCAGTCCAAATCTGTCGATAGAGTGTTCTTGCAAATGTTTCATTGCCTCTTCAACACTATCCGTGATGAAAAAAATATCTTTATCATCCGGATCAATGGTTTTTTCAGCAATCATTTCATCTACGAAAACTAAAAATTTCTCCCAATACTCACTTCCCATCATCACAATTGGATAATTCGTTATTTTCTTGGTTTGAATCAAGGTGACTACCTCAGCAAATTCATCCAAGGTTCCAAATCCTCCTGGGAGCACGACCAATCCATAAGAGTACTTAACAAGAAGCACTTTTCGAACAAAGAAATACTTGATATTGACCCAACGGTCGAGCCAACGATTAGGGTATTGTTCATGCGGCAGTTCAATATTACAGCCAACCGAATAACCACCCGCTTCCTTAGCACCCCGGTTTGCCGCTTCCATTGCACCTGGGCCGCCACCAGTCATAACCGTGAATCCTAATTTGGCTAAGCCCGCCCCGACTTCCATACCTAACTTATAATGAGGATGATCTTCCTTAAATCGCGCTGAACCGAAAACAGTGACACATGGTCCTACAAAATGGAGCACCCTGAAACCGCGAATGAACTCGGTGAATACTTTAAATGCCAAGAAAAATTCTTTTAGTCGAGGTCGAGGACCTTCCAGAAGGATGAGTTCCTCAGCAGATTTCGGCTTATTGTCTGTCATAATTAATCGTAGTAAAAACACAAATCCCCCTTGAATGAGGGGGATTTGATTCGGTCAATAGTGTAAACGCAAAAATCGGACTAAAGATTTCCGCGGAGGTCTTGTTCGCGCTCTAATGCTTCAAACAATGCTTTAAAGTTTCCTTTTCCGAATGATTTTGCGCCTTTTCTCTGAATAATTTCAAAGAATAATGTTGGGCGATCTTCTACCGGCTTGGTGAAAATTTGTAGCAGATAACCTTCATCATCCTTATCGATTAAGATTCCTAGCTCGGCCAAGTCTTTTAAATCTTCATCAATATTCCCAACACGGTCCAGTACATCTTCATAATAAGACTTTGGCACCTGCAGGAACTCAACACCCCGAGATTTTAGCTGGGCCACAGTATCCAATATATCTTTGGTGGCGATGGCAATATGCTGAACGCCTTGGCTTTTGTAAAAATCTAAATATTCTTCTACTTGTGATCTTTTCTTTCCTTCAGCAGGTTCGTTGATTGGGAACTTCACATAGCCATTTCCATTGCTCATCACCTTGCTCATCAAAGCCGAGTATTCTGTAGAAATGTCTTTGTCATCAAATGAAAGAATATTTCTGAAGCCCATTACTTCTTCATAAAATTTCACCCAAGTATTCATCTCATTCCAACCTACATTTCCAACGCAATGATCTACATAAAGGAGACCTGTGCTACTTGGGTTATATTCTGATTTCCATTCACGGAAACCAGGCAAGAATGGACCAGAATATGCATCACGCTCCACAAAAAGGTGCACTGTGTCGCCATAAAGATGAATACCAGAACGAACAACTTTTCCGTTTTCGTCTTCCAATACTTCAGGCTCCATGAAAGATTTCGCTCCACGTTTGGTAGTTTCTTCCCAAGTCATTTTTGCATCATCCACCCAAAGGGCCAAAACGCGAACGCCATCCCCATGCTTGTAGATATGATCTGCAATTTCACCACTTGGGTGAAGTGGGGTTGTAAAAACAAACCGTAGCTTATCCTGAGTCAAGACGTAGGAAACACGGTCTTTCACTCCAGTTTCTGGTCCGGCGTAGGCACAACTTTGGAAGCCAAAAGCTGTTTTATAAAAATGAGCGGCCTGTTTCGCATTGCCCACATAAAATTCAATATAATCTGTCCCATTCAAGGGTAGATAATCTTCTACGGTTTCTACCTTCTGTTTGCTTAATGTGTCGTTCATCACTTTAATTTATGCGTATGAGTTATGTCCCGATAGCTATCGGGATATCAATTCTAATTTTAATAACTGCTGCAAATCTAATAGCCAACAGCTAAAAGCCCAAGGCGAATTACTCAACCCAACTCTTCCAGTAGCCTTCTTGTTCCATTTTTACGGCCTCTTCCGTTATCATCAAAGGATAAAATGGATCAATCATTACGGCCAATTCAAGTGTTTCCTTGGCCCCAATACTTTTCTCAACTGTTCCAGGGTGTGGGCCATGAGGAATTCCTTTTGGATGCAGTGTAATCATTCCTTTTTCCACATGCTTGCGGCTCATAAAGTCACCATCAACATAGTACAAAATTTCATCTGAGTCTACATTACTGTGGTTATAGGGCGCTGGAACTGCTTGTGGATGGTAGTCGAATAAACGCGGGCAGAAAGAGCATACTACAAAATTACGTCCTTCAAATGTTTGATGAACAGGTGGCGGTTGGTGCACTCTTCCAGTAATTGGCTCAAAATCTTCGATATTAAAGATATAAGGGTAAACACATCCATCCCAACCAACAGCATCAAAAGGATGAGTTGCATAGGTATATGGATAAATCATACCTTGTTTTTTAATCATCACCACAAAGTCGCCATGCTCGTCTTTCATTTCCACAAACTCTGGTGTGCGCAAATCACGCTCACAGAATGGCGAATGTTCTAGCAATTGACCGTGATCGTTGCGGTAACGTTTTGGTGTGTCAATTGGTGTAGGAGATTCCACCACAAAATGACGGTTCTCCTTTGTATCATAGGATATTTTATAAATGGTTCCTCGAGGAATCACGATATAATCGCCATAAGAAAATTTGAGGTCGCCGTAAATGCTATGCAAGGTTCCACTTCCTTCGTGGATGAAGAGAATTTCGTCGGCATCTGCATTTTTAAAGAAGTATTCCATCGATGCAGATGGAGCCTGCGTGCCCAATTGCACGTCGCTGTTCATCAATAAAATTTTTCTACTCTTGATATAATCCGCTTCAAAACCGCCAAAAGTCAGGTAGCTCCTATGTTGCATGTTTTTTGGCATCGCTACCTTTGGCTCGACCGAATAGGGCTCACCAATATCTTTTACCAAGGTTGGCGGATGCGCATGATAAATCAAAGAATAAATGCTTGAAAACCCTTCAGTTGAAACTAGCTCCTCTGCAAACAGTTCCCCGTTTGGCTTTCTATAAACGGTATGTCTTTTATGGGGTATCACCCCTCTTGTTTGATATATTGGCATAGACGAATTTTAAACGCAACGAATGTAAAGATGGATTCGTTTCCTATTTGTCTCCAAAATTAGTGAAATTCGCGAGGTGCATTCTATGAGAAATATCAGCTTTTACTTTTTACTACTTTTCTTTTTCGGTTTTACAGCCTGTAGCGACCCGATTCAGCCATCAGACAGTGCGATAGAAATACCTGCATATCCTGAATATGTGGCAGAATTAAGTGGACAAATTTCCGCCAACCCAGAAGCATCAGACCTCTATTACGAACGCGCCCAAAAGCTACTAGAAAACGGAGATGACACCCTGGCTCTCGCAGATATTAAAGAAGCCATTCGCTTAAAGGATGATCAAGGCTTATACTACTTCATGTATGGCAATATTGCCTATAAATTAAATGACATAGCTGATGCGCAAACCGCAATGCGCCGGGCTATAGATCTATTGCCACAAGAAAAGGCTCCATACCTCCGCTTAGCGCGTATGCAGTTTGATTTGAAAGATTTTGAGTCATCCAATAAAACACTTGAACGTCTGAGTAAGGCTATTGGTGAATTTCCCGAGTCCTATTTTCTTTTCGGACTAATAAAAAAAGAAATTGGTGATACTGCCTCTGCGATCGGAAACTTACAAAAGGTCATCGCCCTCGATAATGATTATTATGATGCCTATATGCAGCTCGGTTTGCTGCTTGGAGCTCAGAAGAATAAACTTGGCATTGATTACCTAAACAATGCGGTTCGTCTTAATCCAAAAAGCACCGAAGCGCTTTATGCTCGTGGCAAGCTCAATCAAGACATGGGCTTTTTTAAAAAGGCGGTAGAAGATTATGACCAAATTATTACGCTTAATCCAGATTATGCTGCCGCATACTATAATGTGGGTTGGATAAATTTCCGGGTAGAAAAATTTGAACCAGCCATCGAATATTTTAATAAAGCTATCATTGCGGATGAAGGATATGCAGATGCCTATTATATGCGTGGCCTATCCTACCAAGCCTATGGAAATAATACTGAGGCAAAACGGAATTATGAAGCCTGTCTTAAACTTAACCCAAACCACAACTTGGCCAAAGAGATGTTGGCTCTGGTAACCGGTTAAAAGCGCATTACTTTTCCATGCTCAACTAGCAAAGCTTTGGCAGTTTTCCAGTCGGGATACGTTTCACCCTCATAGTTATAGGTTCTTATTTCCGTGGCTAAATCTGCCGATTTTTTCATGGCCGATGCATGAGCACCTGATCTGTAAAAAGCTTGCCGATCTTCAACCGAGTTCCATACACTCATGGTATAATGATTCATACCAAATCCTGTGTTTTTCATGGATACAAATCCCGGGTTTTTCCGGCATTGCATCACAATCTGCATGGAGTTAAAAGTGAGCGGAAAATATTTCCAAATAGACTTTAAGCGTATGGATGTCAGAGTAATAAGCATAGGGCCAAGGTAAATTATTTTCGCAAAATAAAAAGGGAGCATCCTCGCGACACCCCCTTTTCTTTTGAATAGTATTTGCTATTTAAAATTCTAGTTTATACGCTAAAACGGGAATAAGCGGTGCCTGGTACCAATATTTCAATTCAAGCTTTTCATTATCAAAATACTGTCCTCCTACATTCGACCGATTGGTAGAATTCTGAATATCCAATGTCAGCGTGCCTGAACTGCGTTTGAAGTTGCGTTTAAGTGAAACCCCAACATCCAGTCTGAAGTAGGCCGCATTTTGATTTTCATAGGCATTTCGGTAATCATATACTGCCTGCTTGCGTTGAATACTCTGATCTAAAAGTACCGGAATATTGCGCATTCCTCCGCTATAAATTGCTTTGAAATTCCAACCGAAAACTCTGTTTTTATACCTTGGGAGTTCATATTCTTTACCCATGGTAATTGAGATATTGTGATTTGTATTGAAGCGTGTATCATGCCACGTTCCATCAACCGCACTATAACGTGATTCAAATAAAGATGCAGAAAGGAGCATATAGAAATCTTTATGCAGGAAGCGCTCAAGCGTGAACTCTAGTCCAAAGTTTTCTCCTTTGCCCTCATTGACTAAATCCAGATAAGTATATCCTTCGGTATTGTTCAATATACTGTATTGATAATCTGCATCAACACTAACCGGAATATTGAAAAGGTACTGATAATAGGTTTCAACACGCGCCCTCCAATGCTTGCCAATTGAACGGTCGTAAGCCAATACTAAATGATGTGCCTTATTCATCCCTAAATTTTTATTCACTTCTCTTGTATTGCCAAAGTCGTCTTGAACACGAGAGAAATACATGCTAATTGGTAAAATTTGACTGTGCAATCCATAACCTAGACTGATGCTATTTGCTGCATTTATAGCATAACTTGCTGAAGCGCGCGGCTCTACTGAATACGAATTATTGAGCGCCAAAACAATGGCATGCACTCCACCCTGAACGGTTAACCTATTGCTCATTCGATATTTCCATTGGGAATAGGCTTGATAGGTAAAACTCGTTCCCTTATTATCCATTAACGTAACATTCCTCTGAAGACTATCATCATAGAATACCTGTTCTGTGGCGAAGCCAACTCGACTAACAATTATTCCAGAGCGCATGCTAGCCCTCGGGCTAAATTTCGAATTCAAAACTGAGGTCAAAGCCTGTTTATTCTGCCATACATTCTCTTCATATTGAAAATGTTTAGTGAAGTCATAATCCAGTTCATCTTCCTTGTATCCTACTCCATTGGTAGAGAGCACAAATGCCGTTTTCAGATAGTGAACTGTGTTGAAATGATAGGTATGGTTAAATCCGAACGCTCCGGTATTGGAGTAGAAACGCGAATCAGAACGCTCACCATCCTCATTCCATAATGCCGTATCGTGATCTGCTCGAAATACTTGAGAGCTAAGTCCGCCAAAGCCAAAGAACCCAAAGGATCCAGCCTTCTTGGTTGGCAGAAAGACATGATAGGAAAGATCTTGAAAGGTGGTAATACCATCACCAATGGGCACGCCAATATGGGACAAAATCCCGAGCGTGGAATAGCGGTAGTTGACCAAATATGAGCCCGCATAGTCTTTTTTGAATGGACCTTCAGCAGCGAGGTCGATGCCCAAAACACCCGCACGGAAGGTATATTCTCGCTTTTGGTTATTGCCCTTTCTCAAATGAAGATCGAATACCCCAGATAAAGCGTTGCCATATTCCGCACCAAATGCGCCGGTTGAAAAATCAGAATTGCTCAATAATTGCGCGCTCAATATGCTGATTCCTCCTCCTGAGGAACCTGGTGCCGTAAAGTGATTTGGACTAGGAATATCGATCCCTTCCATTCTCCATAACAAGCCGCCTGGTGCGTTCCCACGAATGGAGACATTATTGTTTCCATCGTCAGTGCTTACCACCCCAGCATAAGACTGTGCCATCCGCAAAGGATCATTCACTGCTGCGGCAAATTTTTGCGTTTCCTCAACTGAGAATGTGCGCGAACTGACGGCAAGCATTTCGTTTTGGGTTTTTCGTTTATCGACCGCCGCTTTCACAACCACTTCGTTCCCTATGATCACCTTTTCTTCCATACTTACTTGTAATACCAATTCTTTTCCCGCCGTGAGATGAAGGTTTTCCATGCTTAGCGTTTCATACCCCATGATGCTAAATTGGAGTCCCACCTTACCTATGGGGACCTTTTCGAGAACAAATGTCCCATCAATATCACTGCTCGTTCCTTGAAGCGGTTCAGAGTTTAAGAGAACAACGGATACACCAATTAGTGGCGTTTGTGAAGTGCGATCTAAAATCGAACCGCGAATAGTTTGTGTGTTAGTCTGTCCAGAAGCCTGCTGAAATAAGACGAAGCAAAAGAATAAAGTAGCGAGACAGACAAATTTTTTAAAGTTCATTTTTGTGTCGTTTCCATAATGACACATGAATGATTGCCCCCCCTACCCGCCGGTAAAAAAAATCTACAAATGACGCAAAAGGCATCCGCCGACGCTGAAAAAGCTTTGGCAGACAAGTGGGGCGACATTATTTCCTTCCAAGTTATCTAGTCATTAAAAAAAACGAATCGCTGCTTTCCAGCCGAACCAGCCTTGAACTTTATAAGGTGCGTCGAGGTTCTCGTTAAAGATGGCTTTGGAATAGAGTGGATTGAACGTTTCCCCAAAACCTGGATGCTCCTGACTGACAAAAAAGGCATTGGCTGTGAATCCACCTGCAATCGAAAATTTCTTAGCTACGTAGAGGTCAAGTCCTAAATAAACTTGTCCGAGCTCGCTTAAATCCAGCTCCGCATATCCTTTGCTGATATGACTGGCGGTGACATCAATATCCAAAAAGGAACGACCTAGTGGAAGGCTGGTTCCTATTCCATATCCTACGAACCAAAGAGGTTGTTCTCCTTCAATGGTTCTTGGGTCAATACCCGCTTGAATAATATTATGAAACCAGTGCGTTCCTGACCGGAAAGAAGTACGGGTATAAAACAGCTCATCTGCTCCTATTTCCCACTTATGATAGCCTTTTTTTACAAAGCTAAATAACCCGATTGGCAGCCCTCGCATTGAGTCGGCTACATTGAATAAGCCAATTTGAACTCCTTTTACTCTTTTTGCACGATTATACAAACCCGCAGCTTGTACACCATTAATATTACCCGCATGATTAAATAATCCGGCTGCTTGCATACCAAAAACATTGCCCTTGGAATTATTGAATAATCCAGCAGCTTGCATTCCCAAAACGTTTTCATCAGTATGATTGAAGAGTCCAGCGGCTTGAAATCCATAAATGTCTCCCTTTGTATAGTTAAATACACCGGCAGCTTGCATTCCGCGAGCATTTCCACCCACCATATTGAAAACACCCGCTGCTTGGAAATAGCTTACATCTCCTTTGTCGAGATTAAATACTCCGGCCAATTCAAGCACATTCACTCCTTGGGCATAACCTCCAATTAATGAAAATGAATAATTATTGACTACACTTCCCGCCATAAGACCGTTGGTGCTAATTCCCGGCACGAATGAAAATTGAGTTTTGCGGAAAAAAGTATCCTTGATATTGATAGAATTGAATCGGAGTTTTTCATTCAAAAAGCCACCAATTTCTTTGAAGTCTTGCTTGATATTTGACTTCCAATCACTTCCTCCAGTATCGGCCTCATGCTTTAATTCCGGCTGATCCCTCAATGAATCCGAACTAATTATTGGTGTTAGTACAGGAATGGCCTGGGTCGGTGAGAGTGCTAATTCCACGGATTGAAACGCATCTCTTGGAATAAAGTAAGAGGTATCCAGATAGCCTTCCTTTTTAACGATGAGGTACAATGCATCGGAGTCTTCATCCAATTCCATTTCAAAATGACCATTGCCATCGCTGACCGCTGAATGAAAGGCGATGGTATCGTAAATACTCACACCGCGCAAATAATCTCCAGACTCTTTATCGAGCACATATCCACTAATCCGAACCTTCTGAAATTTTGGCTCAGGAACTGGTGGGTTTCTAGTCGGTTGCAAGATGATATAATTGCCCTTTGTACGGTAATCTATCCATCCTTTGAATAAGCGGTCAAGAATAAATCGAACCGGCTTGCTTTGGTACAGCGCATCGACCTTTCGATCGTCACGGACTTGTTCTGGGTTATAGGAAAAAGTGAGATTCCCGGA
>Ga0100381_1004700_pt1 | contig 11473 bp, 10 predicted proteins | sample CryGeymeta201505_FD_80416 | JGI IMG/M metagenome (GOLD analysis project Ga0100381, IMG submission 80416) | Groundwater microbial communities from Crystal Geyser aquifers in Utah, USA - Crystal Geyser metaG 2015-05 | ecosystem: Environmental > Aquatic > Deep subsurface > Groundwater | place: USA...
CCCGTAACCAAACCTATCTTAATTTCTCTTGTTAAAAATCCATCGACTAACAAACTCTCATATCTATCTTTAAGCAACAATAGTGCCTTTTCTGCTTCTTCTTTAGATAAATATGACCAGGAATTCCAAGATTGGACTAGTTGCAAAACTCGTTTTAGCGAACATTTTTCTGAAACAGAAAAGATAACTTTCTCTACAGAATCAAAACCATGCTCTACCAATATTGTTTTTGGTCTGTATTGTCTGTTGTTGGTCCCAATCTTTTCAGCTCCTTTAAAAGATCCGACAACTTCACTAAAAATACTCCGCACTTCATTTTTGTCGTTCTTGTTTATGACAGCAAAAGTACCTTTTGGTTTTAATACCCGCTGTATTTCTGCTATAGAATCATTATCAGCAAACCAATGAAACGAACCAAATGCAGTCACCAAATCAAAGTAATTGTCAGGAAAAGGCAATTCCTTAGTTTTGGCAACAAAGTAAGGAATTTCTTGATCATTATCATTTTCGGCTGCTTTGATCATTCCTTTATCAAAATCCACACCAGTCACACTCTCAAAATAAGCACTCAACTCACGAGTAGCAATCCCCGTTCCACACCCCAAATCCAACACAAAAGACTCAGCACCGACTTTATCAGTAAGAATCTCGTATATTTTGTCGGGATACCCTCTTCTACCCAAGCTATAAGCGTTAGCTATTTTTCCAAATTGCGGTTTCATAACCCCACACTATACCAAAAACCCAAAAAAGCCCAGTTTTTCTACTAAGCTTTTTATTTTCTTTGACTGATCGCCAAACTAAACAAGCACGTAAGGATACTTCACCCGAAGACTTGGATCTTCCAAAACAGCCGCCATTTTAAGTGCCTCTGCTACATGATAAGCAGAATCCAGTTTAATTTCCTCACCATTGAAAATCAAAGTTTTGCGTTCTTCTGGGTCTCTTTTTAGTAATTGTGTGATTATTTGATCAAATAAACTTGGTTCTGCTTTATTTAGACGTTCATGAAGTGGTTGTGCTTCTGAATACACTCTCTCTTCAATATATTTATTTGGATCAAAAGGTTGTCTTACTGAAATCGGAAAAGGCAGCGAACCACTATGCATAGAGTAAAGCATCGTTCCTAAAGCATATAAATCACTCATAACATCAGCTTTTTTACCATCTGGCACAACAGTCTCCGGATCAAGATAAATCAGTGAACCCACTACCGTATCTTCTTGTGTCAAAGGTGGTTGTTGATATTCCCCCGTATCGTGAAGTTTAAGAATTTCTTGTGAATCTTCTAGTTTTAAACTTTTTGGCATTTCATTATTTAATCGAACAACACCTAAATCTATAAGATTTACATAACGTTCTCCTCCATCATCGGAAATTAAAACATTCTCAGGTTTAATGTCACGATGAATAAGACCATTTTTATGTAGATCACGTAAAGCAAAGCAAAGCTGAATAGCAATATTGGATGTCTCTTCTTCTGAAAAATAACGATTCATCATTTTAGATAAATCTTTAACATCTTCACCCATATCTTTCATAACAATCGCCAGCTCTCCAGATTCCGTAGTGGTTAAATCTAAAAGCGTTGAAATGTAAGGATTTTCCGAAACAGCTCGCAAAGCCTCAAATTCTCTTATAAAACGTTCTCGACCATTTAAAGAATCAAACGCATCATCTTTTAGGATTTTAATAACTACCGGCTCCCGCATTCTTTCTTTGCCATCCTTGTCTGTATAGATACGCTCGGCTCGATAAACAACTCCAAAACCACCTTCTCCCAAGTTCTTTACACATTCATATCGTCCATCAGCTGTGCGCGGTAAAACATTTGCTTCTGGTGTTTTTAATGATTCTGGATTTTTGTTTCTTGTGTATGACTGTGTTTTTATGTCCTTTGGATCCATCGGTGGCATCATTTCCATTGTTCTCATCATACAAATTCTTCTTACAAATAAGGATATATTTTACCTAATAGTAGCACATTGAGTTGCTGTGGAAAGATATTTTTGTGTTACCCTGTGGATTAAAGATTATACGAGCATTTTTACACTTCAGTTGGGTGTGCTGGATTATTATCTAAATTTAATATGACACCAACAATAATTCACTTGGGGTATATATGGAATTTGCATTCGGGAAGGAAAAGTTTTGAAAAGTCGGAGAAAAACATTAACTTGTACCAGACCACAAAAACTCCTTTATACATTGCCAAAAGGGCAAAAAACTGATATAATATCACATATAAATATATGCCAGCAAAAAAGAAAACAGTAAGACAAACAATACAAAAGGCCGTTTCTCGATCTTCAAAAATGGAAGGATTAAGTTTGAATAAAGCCAAAAAAAATACGTCTGTTATAAATAAGTTAAAAAAGTATGGCAGAGCATTCTCGATATAATGTTTCTGATGCAAAGGCTGGAATTGAAAATGGAATCTTAAAAAACAAACTATACATTACAGACCAGAAGGAACTTGATGATGCAGAAACATTACTGCTTTCTGATACATATACACATTATTTTGAGAAGATCGAACATAGTGACATTCTTTTTGATCTCTCGTTTTTATTTGAAATTCACGAATACTTTTTAGGAACTTTATACTCTTGGGCTGGAAAAAAGAGACAACTAAATATCTCAAAAGACAACACAATGTTTGCTCCCGCAGAATATTTGGACAATTCACTTTTGGAATTTGAGCAAATTTTAAAGAAAAATATTCCTGAGACAAAAGATTTAAAGCCCCAGATAGTAAAAAAACTTGCTTTTATACACAACGAACTAAACGTTCTCCATCCTTTTCGAGAAGGCAACGGTAGAACCATTCGTCTTTTTTTGGATTTAATAGTAGCGCAGCTTGGTTATCAGCCAATTGACTGGGGAAAAACAGAACATGGAAATTATATAAAAGCCTGTAAAGACGGACTGACAACAAATCATTTAGCAATGGAAAAAATAATTTCCAAAGGCCTTTTTAAGACCCCGTCATAAAAAACCAGCCATCAAAAAATGACTGGTTTTGCTTTTTTAATTCTTCTTTTTTTCTTGAATTGAAATCACTCTAACTGGGCAGCCGCCGCAGGCTCTTTGGTTGGCTTCTAGGTCCATTTCGTCAATGTCGGTTTTGGTGTATTTGCCACATTTTACTCCTTGCTTTAGAACTGAGAGTCCTGTTTCCGGGTCTAGTTCCCAGTTTTGTGGAGCTTCGTATTCGCAAGTTCCGCAGCCAATACAACCACCACTATCATGGGTTATGGTGTAGAATTTCATACTTACCTAAAATCCTTTCGTTCAACCAGTTTATAGAGTTTGTCGTTTGTTCGAACGACTGTGTCAATTGGTAGAGTAATGATTTCTGTTTTGGTGGCTCCCTCTACATCTTCCATTTTTTCGTTGCGAAGCTCAGAAATTTCTCCTCGAACGAGTCCAGTTGTTTGACCGGTAATGATGAATTTGTCACCTTTCTTTAAGTCGCTAGCCTCGAGAACGATTTCGGCCACTTTAACTTTGGCAAAGTATTTGATTACTTTTCCGGCATAAACACGCTCTTCTGTGGCTTGATTATGTCCTGTTTCTGTCCAAAAACCACCTTTGCGACCGAGGTAGTAGCCGTCACTGAATTTGCGATTGTAAACTTTACCTAATTGATCGAGCCAAGCTGGAAACTTTTCTGGGCCATATGTTCCGTCTTCCAATGTTTGCAAAGCTTCTTTGTAGGTAGAAATTACCGTGTCGACATATTCTGGCGGACGACCGCGACCTTCGAATTTCAAAACAGTCACTCCTGAGTCTAGTAGTTGATCTAAAATATCAATCGTACACATGTCTGACGGACTCATAACAAAGTTATTGCGAAGAGTCATTTCTACACCGGATTCTTTATCAATAATTTGATATTCCTTGCGACATTCTTGCCTGCAGGCTCCTCGACAAGCGCTGGCGTTGTGATTGTGCAGCGACATAAAACACTGACCACTGACAGCAATACACAAAGCTCCATGGGCAAAAACTTCCAATTTTACGACTTCGCCACTCGGACCACGCAAATCATTTTCGACAATTTGCTGATGAATTCGTTTCATCATGGGAATGCTGACTTCGCGAGCCAAAACAATTACGTCGGCAAATTGAGCGTAGTATTCCACAGCCTCGTAGTTGGAAATCGACTGCATGGTAGAAATATGAACATTTAGACCAATGCGACGAGCATACAAAATCGCCGAAATATCGCTAGCGATAATGGCATCTACCCCACTTTCCTTGGCGGCATCTAAGATTTTTCTCATTAGAACCTGATCGTGTTCATACAAAATCGTGTTCATAGTGAGGTGTGCTTCTACTCCAGCTTCGTGGCAAATTCGTGTTATTTCAGCCAAATCATTCAAATCAAAGTTAGAGGCCGCCACTGCCCTCATGTTGAGTTGAGTCACCCCAAAGTAAACAGCATGAGCCCCACAAGCAATCGCCGCATGTAAAGATTCGTAACTTCCAGCCGGAGCCAGTATTTTGATGTGTTTGGTAGAAATCATAGTATGCGTCATACTACAGGTATTTTAGAGTAAAATCCAGTCTTTTGTGGTAATCTTACTTAGTATTAAATATACAACAACCAAAAAATACCAAAAAACCATATGGCCAAAGGACTAAACTCCAGAAAAAACATCAAAAAGCCCAAAAAAGACAAAAAGAAGGAACCTAAAAAATAATCGGTTCATGTGTCAAAGAAGAGGCTGATTTCTATGCCTCTTTTTATTTTGCCCTTTTAAATCTAATATCTTTGGCTCCCAAAACAAGAAGAACTACCCCAACCAGTTTTTCTAAAACGTGGCCACTAGGGTCAAAAAAGTTTCTTGTGAGTGGTGTTGAGGTGCTAAAAATCAAATGAACAATAACACTGATTGGCAAAACCAAATACATCCAGCTTTTGCGAGTTATAATGATTCCTATTTTTTTAAATAATTTAGACAAATAGGGTGCTAAAAAATAAACCACCACCAAAGAAATGGCTGTATCAAAAATGGCATATTCCCCTATTTTAAACTGTCGAAGAAATTGAAGTATATTCATAAAAAGATATTACATCGACTATACGACGACACGGAAAAGAAGACCCACAAAAAAACGTGCCACTTGAAAAGTTTTCAAATGACACGCAAGAGTTCTGTGGGGGGTTCATTTTTTTATAGCCACAAAAACAGTGATACTTCCTCTTTTTTGCCTTTCCAACAAACCTTTTTCCACCAAGCGATTCACCTCGTAGGCAATCCAACTTTCACTTCGTGGCCTTCCAGTTTTATTGTACTCAGCAACAATCTCAGAAAATTTCCTGCTCCTCTCACAGAAATCTAACAAAAGTTTCTGTTTCACGACTCCCCTCCTTGAGTCTTAGGTTTTGCGGCAAGTGTTATTTAACCTTTTTATGGTGCGTGGGTCAAAAAATTGGGGTCAGGTCTTGCCTGTCCGCCGCAGCTTTATAAGCGAAGGAGGGCTAATGACTTTTTGGTATACTGTTAATCTATGGCTAGACCTCTTCGTGTAGAATACCCTGGCGCCTTGTACCACGTTATAGCTCGTGGAAATGCTCAGGAAGCGATTTATTATAACGACAATGATCGCTATGCTTTTTTAGACAACATTCAATCTTGTGCTGAAATATACAATTTCTTTTGTCATGCTTACTGTTTGATGGATAACCATTACCATTTACTAATTGAAACACCTGAAGGTAATCTTGCACAGGCCATGCGTGACATAAACGGCAATTATACTCAAGCTTTCAATATTCGTCACAAAAGAGTGGGTCATCTTTTTCAGGGTCGTTACAAGGCGTTTGTTATCGAAAAAGAGGCCTATTTAATGGAGGTCGCTAGATACATTGCTCTGAATCCAGTGCGTGCTGTAATTATTGATCATCCTCGTGACTGGAAATGGAGTAGCTACAATACAACAACAGAAAAAGAAAAGGGGCCCGCATGGCTACACACTGATTGGATTTTGGAATTTTTTGGTGAAGACAAGCAACAATCACAAAAATCGTACCAAACATTTATTACACAAGGCATCAAAAATACAGATCCACAAATAGAATTGAAACACGGTTTTATTTTAGGAAGTCCTCAATTTATTGATTGGATTTGGGAAACACAGACGAATGGATCAGAAGAACAAAAAGAGCATCCAAGAGAGCAAAGAATAGTTGGAAGACCAACTTTAAAAGATCTTTTTCAAGGTGTTAAAATAAAAGACGAACGAAATAACACAATAAAATTAGCCAGATTTCGTTGTGGATATTCCGTCGTCGAAATTGCTAAACATCTAAAAATGCATCCATCAGTGGTTGGCCGTATTAGTAAAGATCGTTATAATAACAAAAAAGTCATTAGTCCTCCTTCGCTTATAAAGCTGCGGCGGACAGGCAAAACCTGACCCCAACATACAAGCCGGATGAAAAGTTTAATGAACTCGTTGCTTTAAATTCTTAAAACCAATATGCAAAGTGAACAAGAAAAAGGTTTTCATGACCATGCTGAAGAAAATGAAGGTGATGATGAAAAAGAACGTCGAGAATATCTAAAAAAAGCAGAGGATATTTTTCTGCAAATTGTTCCTAGAGCACAGAGAGGAATACTTGTTAATGGTTATGCTGTTGGTGACTATACAGACGAAAAAGGAAGATCAATGGAGGTACGACTATCAGTCGGCTACGAAAACCCTCCAATATTAACACTGAACGCCAATACAGGTGATTACTGGGCCTTGCCTGAACTTTATAAAAAGATGACAGAAGCTGGCATAAAAATAGATCGAATTGTTTCCTATGAAGCCGTAAGCAACGGAGACCAAGCGAAACTTTCCAAGATAATTACCTAATAAACACAAGTACAAAGCCCAGTTTGAAGATTGGGTTTTTGGTTTTCTGCTATACTCTTCGCAACACCAATAAAACATACATGAAAAACATTCTCAAACAGTACTTTGGTTACGATAGCTTTCGCCCCCTGCAGGAGGAGATTATTTCTAATGTTTTGGCTAATCGAGATGTTTTTGTTTTGATGCCAACGGGTGGTGGTAAGTCTTTGTGTTATCAATTGCCAGCATTGGCACTTGAAGGGATAACGATTGTTATTTCGCCTCTTATTGCTCTTATGAAGGATCAGGTTGATTCTTTAAAAGCCAACGGTATTGAGGCTGCTTTTTTGAATAGCACTTTATCTGCATCAGAAAAAGACGATGTTTGTGAGCGGGCCATGTTGGGTCAGTTGAAAATTTTGTATATTGCCCCAGAAAGACTAACAAGTGTTGGTTTTGATGATTTTCTTTTGTCTTTGAATATTGGCTTGTTTGCTATCGACGAGGCCCATTGTATTTCTGAATGGGGACACGATTTTCGTCCAGATTATCGTAATTTAAAAAGTCTCAAACAGGATTTTCCTAATGTACCAATTATTGCGTTGACCGCAACAGCAACCGGGCGCGTGAGGGAAGATATTTTGCACGAATTGAATATTCAGGATGCCAAGCAATTTCAATCTAGTTTTGATCGTCCAAATCTTCAGTACATTGTTAAACACAAAGAAAAAGCTTTCAATCAACTCCTCAATATTTTGAATGATCATCGTAATCAATCGACGATTATTTATTGCTTTTCTCGCAATGATACCGACACTTTAGCAAAGAACTTATCTAAAAACGGTTTCAGTGCTCTTCCTTATCATGCAGGACTCACCAAGGAAAAAAGAACCAAAACTCAAGAGAAATTCATTTACGGCAAAGTTTCGATTATTGTTGCAACAATTGCTTTTGGAATGGGAATCGACAAACCTGACGTTCGCTTAGTTGTTCACATGGATTTACCAAAGTCCATCGAGGCCTACTATCAACAAACAGGTCGTGCCGGTCGTGATGGTTTACCTAGTGATTGTGTCTTTTTTTACACTTCTGCCGACAGACGCAAGCAAGATTTTTTTATTGATCAAATACATGACCATTCAGAAAAACAGCAAGCGCTCGCGCAACTCAAAACTGTCATTGACTACGGCGAATTAGAAACATGCAGGCGTAAATACTTGCTTTCCTACTTTGGTGAAAATTATCCCGCAACTTCTTGTGACTCTTGTGATACCTGCTTGCATGTTCCAGAAACAAAAGTCGACACAACCAAACTGGCCCACCAAATAATGTCAGCTGTTTTAAAAACCGGTGAAAGATTTGGAGTTTTACATGTTTGTGATGTTTTACGTGGGTCTCGCAAAAAACGAATCCTCGACTTAAAACACGAACAACTGAGTGTGCATGGAATTACCAAAGATGTATCAATCGAAACCCTCAAGCACGCAGTACGACATTTGATTAAGCAAGGTTATTTGCAAAAAAATCCAGGTGAATACCCAACTGTTGGCGTTTCTTTAAAAGGAAAAACATGTCTTAACAACATGGAAACAGTGAATTTACCAATCCATCAAACTGAAACAACCTGGCAAAAACCAAAAAGAGAAGGCGAAATTGCCTACGACAATGTTTTGTTTGATCAACTTAAAGCACTCAGAAAAACCATCGCCGATGCCGAGGGAGTGCCGGCCTTTGTTATTTTTGGTGACAAATCCCTCCAAGAAATGGCTTACTATTTTCCACAACACAGAGAATCATTTTCCCGTATTTTTGGAGTTGGTCAGCAAAAATTAGAAAGCTATGCAGATGATTTTATAAAAGTCATCTATCTTTACGCCAAAGAAAATCACTTACTTCCAAAGCCAATAGAACACGAGACGTCAAAAAAAAAATCCAAAAATCCTACGGGTCTTGGTACGACTCACCTAACTACAAAAGAACTTGTTGATCAAAAAAAGACTGTCGAAGAAATGGCTAAGATCAGAAAAATAAGTGATCAAACAATTATTCAGCATCTAGAAAAACTTTTAGAAACAGAACAAGACTTGGATATTCAGTATTTAAAACCATCTGCAGAAGATATCCAAATTATCCAAGAAGCTTTTAAAAAAATAGACTCACCCCATTTAAAGCCGGTTCGAGAACAATTAAAAAACAAGTATACTTACAATGAAATCAGACTAGCGAGAATGTTTTTTTAGAAAAAATGTTATACTGCATACAATATGTGGAATACAAAAAAGTGGTTTTGGTTTTTGTTATCTTTTGTAGCCTTTGTAAATATTGCCTGGTGGTTTGCTCTTCAATTTTCAACAACGCACGACACTGTTTGGAATTACCTATTTAATTTTGTTTATGGTGTCCCTTTTGTTTTAACAGCTTTATATGCGGGAATAAGGATCAAAAACTGGAAAAAGATGGAACGTTCTGACAAAGCTGGGATTCTTTATATTGTAGCCGGTGTTGCTGCCCATGGTTTTGCACAATTCGCTTGGACTTATTACAATCTTGTTTTACACATCGATGCCCCAGAATCTTCTTTGGCAGATGTTTTTTATACAGCAGCAGTACTTTTTCAAGCAATTGGATTCTTAACACTTTTATTACACAAACCAGCCAAAAAGTTAAATATTAAAGAATTCTTCTTTTCCCACCTTACTTTATTAATCACTGTAATGGCTGCCTCTTATCTTTTGGTAATTAGCCTCCCCACAGAAGGCAGCTTCCTGACACTTTACTCGTTCTATTCAGCCGTGTCCTTTATTCGAGCCATGCTGATTCTTTTGAATATATTTCGCAACAAACATTCGACCTTGCGTTCTTTTTTCTTTGCCTTTTTAATAGCCGCAGTATTTTTGGCAGGAGCTGATACTTTTTACGCCATAAGGGATTTTACTGGCACCTATTGGAATGGAGATTTAGCAGATGGTCTTTTTATGCTCGGGGCTTTGATGTCTCTTTTTGCAGGAGCAATTTTGCCAAAAAACATTAAGCATTCCACCAATGATGGTGGACTATTGTCTGCCCGTAGAAGCGTTGCCTTTTCTGTTTCAGTATTGCTTTTTGGAATCGTTATAGCAGCAATTGTTTCGCAATGGCACTACACATCATTGATAAATGAATACACAAAGAAACAAGAAACACTAATTAAACAAGACCTGAAAATAACCAAAGATCGCTTTTCTTTACACGAAACGGCTTCAAACTCTTTTGTGGCCTACTTTGCTGCCAGTGAATTTGTTACAGAAAAAGAATTCCATACCTTTGCAGCTCAAGCTTATAGTAATATTCCACCAGATATTCAAATGCTTTTTTTGGATAAAAATAAAGATATAAAATACAACACATCTTTTTCTGGTAAAAACTTTTTATCATCCCCTGAACTTTACAAAATACTCCACAATACACAGACTTCACCAAATTTAGTGGCAAGTACTCCTTTCCTTTTAATGGAAGATGTCCCCGCCATAACACTTACTCAATTAATTAATAATAAATCAACAAAAGAAAAAGGATCAGTTGTGACTTTGATTAGTCTGTTGGATTTTTTTGAGCGACTCCCTTGGTTTCAATCAGATGCAGATTTAACTGAACTTGTGGTTAGTGGTGTAATCCTTTCTCCTCAAGGTGACATTAAACAGCACAGTGCATTAATTGAAGATAGTAGTGGTATCCAAACAAGTATTTCCAGCACAATATACGGCAATGATTGGATTGTAACTACACAGGCATCAGAAGAAGATCTTCAAAAATTAATTACCGGCACTTGGCTCTGGTTTTTGATGATGATAACTATCACAAGCACGGTTGCTGCCTTAATATATGTAATTCTTTCACAACACGAAAATCTACAATCAGAACTAGATAATCGAACAGAATCATTGCGTCGCTTTGTGTCGCTGGTTTCTCACCAATTACGCACACCAATGACTCAACTTCGTTGGTCGGTTGAGGCAATGCTAAACATGCACCATCTACCTCGAGACGCAAAAGAACTATTAAAATCAATGAATACTGTAATTGTGGGTGAAACAAGACTTGTGGAAGACTTACTGAATGTCTCAAGAATAGAGCGTGGTGTTTTTAAGATTAATTTGTCTTTGGTTAGTGTAGATGAGATTCTAAATCTAATCCTGTCACCACTAGAACCACTACGAAAAGAAAAAAAATCTACAATCGATATTTCTAATGTAGAAGAAAAACTATCTGCTTATGTAGATAAAGAAAAATTCATTGAGGCCCTCAGAAACCTAACCGATAATGCTCTACGTTATTGTCCGGATGAAAGTTTAATTACCGTATCTGCAATTGCTACAAAAAACAACACCGTCTCCTTTGAAATAAAAGATAACGGCACCGGAATACCGGCTTCTGTGCAAAGAGAAATGTTTGAAGTTAAAACAAAACTTCATGGCGGTGCCGGAAGTACGGGACTAGGAATGTACCTAGCCAAACGCTTTATAGAAGCAATGCAAGGCACAATAAACTACGAAACATCCAAAAAAGGAACAACTTTTACCATTAAAGTCCCCTCTTCTAAACCCACCATTAAAAAATAAACTGGTTCCAAGTAAAACAAAAC
>Ga0100381_1004704_pt1 | contig 11467 bp, 7 predicted proteins | sample CryGeymeta201505_FD_80416 | JGI IMG/M metagenome (GOLD analysis project Ga0100381, IMG submission 80416) | Groundwater microbial communities from Crystal Geyser aquifers in Utah, USA - Crystal Geyser metaG 2015-05 | ecosystem: Environmental > Aquatic > Deep subsurface > Groundwater | place: USA...
GATCACTTTGGTGATATCGAACCCTTTCAGTATGCTGTGACACGAGAGCAAGCGTTAAGAGCACTCGATAATTTTATCACTAAGCGTTTAGCAAAATTTGGAGATTACCAAGACGCAATGTTGCAAGATGAACCATGGATGTTTCATTCACATTTGAGTTTATACCTTAATTGCGGACTTTTGCTTCCACAAGAATGTATTGATAAAGTTGAGCAAGCTTACCATGAAGGGCAAGTGCCATTAAATGCTGCTGAAGGCTATATCCGTCAAATATTAGGCTGGAGAGAGTTTGTTCGTGGTGTTTATTGGTCGCAGATGCCGAAATATGAATCTCTTAATTATTTAAATGCTAAGAACAAATTGCCAGAATTCTTTTGGGGTAGTGAGACGAAAATGAACTGCATGCGACAGGCAATTAGTGAGACTAAGCAGCATGCTTATGCTCACCATATTCAACGCCTGATGGTGCTTGGTAATTACGCCTTATTAACAGGGATTGATCCTAAATTTGTCAATGAGTGGTATTTAATTGTCTATGCAGATGCCTATCAGTGGGTAGAGTTGCCAAACGTTACTGGCATGATATTGTTCGCTGATAAAGGGCACTTTGCAAGTAAGCCTTATTGTGCAAGTGGCAGTTATATTAATAAAATGTCAAATTATTGTAAGAGCTGCCAGTATGATGTAAAGCAAAAAGTTGGTGATGAAGCATGTCCTTTTAATTATTTATATTGGGATTTTTTAATACGTAATCAAAAAAAGCTTGCAGATAATCCACGCCTACAATTAGTATATAAAAAAATAAAAACTATGGCTCAAAGCCAAATTAAAAAAATCCGTCAGTCAGCAAAAGCATGGATGCAATCATAAAAGAATCTGTTAGAGGCTATATATAACCGAAAGAACCGGTTCTTTATGAGATTTTAAGGTAATAATTTCTTGTATTTTATTGAGACTAACTAATATTTGCTCGATTTCTACTAAAGATTCTAAACACTCTTCACTAAAGCCAATTTCATACAGAGTATCCATGGTTCGATTTAGCCATTCTGTAGAGAACTCATTATCCAGAGATTTGTTCAATTTGTTGAATTGTTGAAATTCAACTGATTGCTCGGGATTCATACTTACGAAAATAGAAGATATCAATTGCTTAATACCATTTTGTGATTTAGGAGCAGTTAAAACTTTTGACTGAGCAAACGCGTTCATTAGCTCTTTGGTGTGGCGTTTTAGAGTTACAGTTATTTCATGAATAATTTCCCTAGTAACGATTCTATCTTCTTCCGAGCTACTATTGATAGTTAAAGCCATTTTTTCATAGACATCAGTGACATATTGTTTAACTTGTTCTAAAGCTTTAAAAAAACCATAGTATCGGAAATCATCAGCTTTTAAAAAATTAAAGTTTAATAAACTCGCATGAGCTAAGGTAATGTTAGCTTTGAAAAAGTCAGATCCTATACCGCCAGCGATATTATTATTCTGATTAAATTTTTTGATTAATTTGGGGTGTTTTATTTCAAATTTGTAGTCGTAGCTCTCAAGATCAAAACTATAGTCAGTGTATGATAAAATCTGATAATCATTTAAAAAATTTAGTGTATTTGAGATTCCTGATATTTTTTTAGCCACAGTCCTAAGCATAAAATCATTCACTAAATCTCTAATTTCTGGGTAAGTATTATAATCAATGATATTATGGATATCGCTATGAGTTTTCTCGGCTTTTAGAAAAAATATGAACGGTCGCGAAGAAAGTCTATAAAAACGTCTGAAAATGTCATGAATTGCATCATTAATTAGTGAAGAGACAAGGACAAATTTAGTGTATATTTGAAGTTTTATAAACCATTGATAATTTTGATTAATAATTTTTAAAGGAGCAGGAATATCGTTTGAAATTAATTTTTTATATGTTATCTCTGGAAAATAGTTGGATACGATTTTAGACCAACTCAACATATGTTGTTTATCGATTGCTTGAATAAAAGTTTTGCATAATAATTCATTTTTTTTCATAAACTCAGGCACATGGTTTATAGTTTCAGCAATGTATTGAAAGGTGCAATCATTAGAGAAATATAGCGATGAGTCTAGAGATGCTTGGTTATTTGTAATCTCAAATAAAGCATCAGTAAATCCAAGCTGAATTTCAGCATGAACATTCATATCACAAGGATTTACGTACAATCGATAAAAATCTTTTACAGACTTTGTAATATTAGGTGATTTTTCAATGGCCGCCAATCCATAATGGGCGGTCTCTTTGTCAGAGGGATGAGCAGAAGCGTGGTGATAAAATGGAAATCGTATTAAAACGTTTTTTTGAGGTGCTTTTTTTAAGTGGCTTGAACGAAGTAATTCTCCATATTCAAGATTATACGTACCAAGCAATGTAGCAACGGCTGGGTGGTTATAATCATATATTTGCTGTAGTAAGTGCTTAATGTCAGATGTGCGTATCATTAGCGTGTTTTTTGGGGAGTTTATAAATTGACTGATTTTTGAGTCTAAATCGTTGTGATACCAGAGGTAATTTATTCCAAAAAGGATTTCCATCTGCATATCCGCAGGAATAAAACCATGATTGTTATATTTAAAATTCAAGTGCTTTAAGATTTTATCGATCTGGGTTTCTTTTACCATTGTTATACATGGATACGAGGAGGAGTGGATGGAAGTAGGCGTTGAACCGTTTGCAGTGTAATTTAATATTCTAGCGTCTACAGATTCGGGCCCATGTCCAACCAAAGCTAATAGATTATGAGAGCTTACTCTTTTAAGTCCTTTGTGATTGTGGTTGACTTTAATTCCAGAAACTTTGAATATCATTTCTAGTCTACGCAAAATGTTCATATGCTCAGTAATTAAACTTAGTATAAATTCAACAGTTTTGTCGTTACATGTGATTGTCTCATGACCGAACAATTCTTCTGGAGGTATTTTACCGGCCAGTATGTCTTGAATTTTATAAACTGATTTAACGATGATGCGATATAAGTCATCAATAATTGATAAAGCTATTGAAGCCATAATATTGGTCAATTGTTATGTACTGAGTTTGCTAAAAATAGCACGAGGTTCAGATTGAAGCAATTTTTCTATGTTTTTGATTTAAAAAAAGACAGGTTAGTCATAAATCTCGATTGAATGTGGTGTGCTCATACCTTTGGATTAGATTGATATTTATCGCCTTGTTTTCACAATCGGCTTCTAGTGCTATTCTATAAGAGGTTTAAGACGATTCATAACACGCTTTGATTACGCAACTTTATATAAAGACTTTTATCATGAATTCGCCGTATTCGTTTCAATATTGTTCAATTTGTGGTCTTTTTGGTGTCTCAATAGATGCTGGAAACTTTAGAGCACTGATTGATATTGGGTTTATGGTATACTAAGAACGAGATATTTATTTTTGTTTATTTTTTGAACGAAAAACAAAAGTTTTTAATTTTGAATAACTTAAAGTTAGATGGAAGTTTGATCGATGGCAGAACAAAATAAGCCAGCCTGTACTGAGCGAATGTACCAAGTGCGCTGTAGTGATTTACCATTAGCATGTCCAACCCAGGAGATGAGTCTTTGGAATGCTCACCCTAGGGTTTACTTGCCGATAGAAAAAACTGGACACGAAAAGTGCCCATATTGTGGAGCGGAGTTTAGACTAATTGAGGATTAGCTTTTCCTAATGAGAGTATTGGTTGTTAAAATGTCCTCAATGGGGGATATACTACATACTTTACCTGCTTTGACAGATGCTCGGCAATATTACTCAAATATTGAGTTTGATTGGCTGATAGAGGAAGATTTTGCTGAAATTCCTACATGGCATGAGGGGGTGTCAACCGTCATTCCCATTGCATTGAGGCGTTGGAAAAAAAATATTTGGCGTAGTGTATTTAGCAAATCTGTAAGAACAACAATAAAACAATTACGTTTGTCTAGCTATGATTTCATTATTGATGCTCAGGGTTTGACTAAAAGCGCATTGTTTGCGAGATTAGCGAAAGGTAAACGTTATGGTTTAGATCGACGTTCGGCCCGTGACCCATCCGCTTTTATTCATTATCATAAAACTTATTCGATTTCCTGGCGGCAACACGCTGTAGCACGGCTACGGCAATTATTCGCAGCTATTTTAGAATATCCTGTGCCCGTGGGGCCGCCGAAATATGGGATTAACAAAGCCAATTTAATGACTTCAATACATGAGTTGTCTTACTTAGTATTTGTTGTAAATACGACCTGGGAAACAAAATTATGGCCAGAGCGTTTTTGGCGAGAGTTAACCCTTAAAGCTGAAAGCTTAGGTTATCCTATCTACATTACCAGTGGGAATGATGATGAGTTTGCTCGTGCTCAGCGAATTTCAGCTGATATAGATTATGCAACTGCTTTACCCCGCCAAACGATTACTAGCTTAGCGGGGCTATTAAAAAGTGCGACAGCAATCGTTTCAATAGATACTGGGTTGAGTCATTTAGCGGCTGCTTTAAATAAGCCTACAATTTCTATTTATGGGGCAACAGATCCTAAAATGACGGGAACCTATGGCGTTAATCAAATACATATGCAATCGGATTATGCTTGTGCTCCTTGTCAGCATAAACATTGTCAATTATTGACTACAGAAAATCTTGATCCGCCTTGCTATGCTCGAGTGAGTCCCCAACAAGTGTGGCAAGAACTGCATACCATAATTAATCAAGTTCGGGTGAATTTATGCGCATAGCATTTTGTTTATTTAAATATTTCCCCTATGGAGGGTTACAACGTGATTTTTGTGGAATTGCGCTTGCCTGCTTAAACGCGGGATACCAAATAGATGTGTTCACTCTTGAGTGGCACGGCCAAATCATACCAGCGTTTAACTTAAATATTTTACCTAAGCGCGGAATCAGTAATCATCAAGTGTATCGTAATTTTTCTGATGATGTGAGTCAGCATTTAGAGCGTCAGGATTATCAAGCAGTAATTGGCTTTAATAAAATGCCTTATTTAGATATTTATTATGCAGCAGATAGTTGTTATTATCATTATTTAACTTCCCAGCGGCCTTATTGGTATCGATTTTTGCCTCGAAGTGTATCGTTGTTAGCTTCTGAAAGAGAGATTTTCTCTGCACATCAAACCACTCAAATATTGGCAATTGCTAAAGATCAAGTTCAAGAATATCAAGCAAGCTATGCAACACCTGATTCAAGATTCGAATTATTACCACCTTGGATTAAATCTAATCGATTTTACACTGTGGAAAAAAAACGCGAAAGCCAACATATTCGCCAACAATTTAAAATAGCGAAAGACGATTGGTTAATTCTTGCTGTAGGTTCTGGGTTTCGTAGCAAAGGCTTAGATCGCTCATTAGATGCATTAGCAAGCTTACCAACATCAATATTAAAAAAAACACATTTTATAATTATAGGTGAAGATAAATTTAATGTGTATCAACGCCAAATAAAAAAATTGCATTTAATGGCTAACGTTCACTATTTAGGTGGGCGAAACGACGTTCCTGACTTTCTATTTGCCGCAGATCTATTGTTGCATCCAGCGCGTAATGAAAGTGCAGGAATTGTTTTATTAGAAGCTATCGTAGCAGGGCTACCGGTCTTAACTACAAAAAGTTGTGGTTACGCTGATTACGTGAGCAAGTCCAATGCAGGTGTGGTTCTAGATTTGCCTTTTTCACAATATATTTTAAACCAAACTTTATTAAAAATGCTAAGGGGATTATCTCATCAAGCGTGGTCAAAAAATGGTATACAATTTGGCTTAAAGAATCATTTCGATCAAATGCCTGATATAGCAAGACAACACATAGAGAGCTATATTCATAACTATCAAGTTAAACAAACAAGAAATTACTTTGTTTGGCAGTCACGCACATTATCGCCATGTATCCACCACAACGATCCATTTCAAATGGTAGAGACTATCCAAGGAGAAATTTTTCGCCAAGTTAAACATCGAAAAACTTTGAGGTTTATATCAAATGGTGAGGCATTTTTCTTGAAAATTCACCACGGAATCGGTTTGCGTGAATGTTTGAAAGCAGTGATCCAAGCGCAGTTGCCAGTTATTGGTGCAAAGACTGAATTTCAAGTACTATGTCATTTAGTCCGTCACCAAGTACCTACCCTTCAAATTGTTGCAAGTGGTTGGCGAGGAAAAAATCCACTTAAGCAGCAATCATTTTTAATGACTCAAGAATTAGCTGGTGTTGATAGTTTAGAAAATATATTAGCAAAATGGGAACAACAAAAACCAAAAATCCATCATCAGTATCAACTGATTAAAGCGATTGCTCAGCTAACTAAGAGAATACATGAAATAGGCGTGAATCATCGTGATTACTATAGTTGTCATTTACTAGCAAACATGAAGCCGGGTGCATGCGAAATTGATTTTGAAAATTTGAAAATTTATGTTTTAGATTTGCATCGTGCCCAGCTGCGTCAAAAAGTACCACACCGGTGGTTAATAAAAGATTTAGGGAGCTTGCTTTTTTCGTTATTAAATACAGTGTTGACTAAAAAACACTGGTTATATTTTATTAAGCACTATGAAGACAGACCATTGCGGAAAATTTTCATCGACCATACAAAACTTTGGGACCAAGTGGCTAAGCGCGCTGATAAATTACAAAAAAAAGCCATTCGGAAAAAAATAACTATTGCAGGAAAACCTTATGAGCGACGTGTATTGGTTTAATCCAAACTATCAAAATACACCTTTAGCAACTAATTTTGTAGACCTCGCATCTGCATTGAAGCAGCCAGGAAAATTAGTTACTCGCAGCCCGCTAAGCGAAGTTTCACAGGTTACAGTACCGCCTTATGTCGTGTATGTTAAAAAATATTGCTCTGCAGGTAAAAGTCTACGCCGTTATTTTGGTCGTTCTAGAAATCGGTTTGAGTGGGAAAATTTAAAATTTTTTCGACAATTAAAAATAGCTGTGCCTAATATTATCGCGTATGGTGAAAAACGTAAGTTTGGATTTTATAAAACTGGAATCATTGTTACCGAAGCCGTTAAAAATAGTATTGATTTGGCTGAATTAATTCAAGTGCAGCCTGAATTGATTCACAATGGTATCTGGTTGAAGAAAGTCATGAGGAAAATTGCAGTTTACACCAAGCAGTTACACAATAATGGATTTATACATAATGATTTAAAATGGCGTAATATATTGGTCAATAAAGATATTACTAATGCCCAAGCTTATTTTATAGATTGCCCGTCCGGCCGAAAACGCTATGGGTGGATGCGTAAAAGAGGAATTGTTAAAGATTTAGCTTGCTTAGATAAAATAGCCAAGCGAGTACTTAGCCGAAGTCAACGTTTAAGATTTTATTACTATTATGCTGAGAAACGCAAATTATCATCAAAAGATAAGCAGTTTATTTTAAAAATCATTAATTTTTTTTCTGGTAGGGAATGAAAGTGAAGCAATACATTGCTGCCGAATGGGAAGGTTATTTAATGAATAATCATTTGATTGACTTTGAGACTTTATGGCAAGCATCATTGCCATTAGTTGATGCTGTCAATTATAGACGTGGAGGAACCAGCTCAGTCTCTATTTTGAAATTAAATCAGAAAACTATTTATCTAAAGCGCCAACAGAATCATTACTGTAAAGATAGCAATAAACCCTGGTGTAAAATTCCTACGTTATATCGTGAGTTTAAAAATTTGGTCGCACTGTCGAAAACTAGCATTAATACTGCACAATGGGTTTTTTATTTGCAAAATAAAGATAAATCAATGTTAGCAGTAGAAGAAATACCAGAAGCTGTTGATTTGATTCAATTTTACAAAACGTGTCCCCAAAAAATCAATCAAGCATTAGATATCGTCGCAACAGCTATCGCCGACTTGCATCGATATCATTGGCAGCACACTGCTTTATATCCTAAGCATATATTAATTGAACCAAATTCTCTACGGGTGAGTTTTATTGATTTAGAAGGTATGCGCAAGCGATGGTTGTTATCTTCAGTAATATTACGAGATTTAGATACTTTGAATCGTCATTTTCAAGAGTTATCAACAGAGAGACGAAGCCGATTTTTAAAAAATTATTTAAGACAGCTGGGAATAACTCACCAATTTAGGAAATTATTTGATAAATTATGCAAAAAATATCACCTCAAAGTTGCCAAACAAAAATTTTAACTTTTAACCATTTGATGCGAGCAAATTATGAGCTTGCAGGCCCTTTTTTATTAAAGTGTCCTAAAAATGATTTTCTAATCATTAGAGTATTGCGCCATTTGCCCGGTAGTCGGCTGACCGCATTAATTGATATTGAGGGGCAGGAAGTACTTTTAAAATTATTTTATGGGGGATTTTTAAAGCATATAAGACACGCTTGGAGAGAGGGATCAGGTTATCGTAAATTAGCAACAAATAATTTTCTCACACCTAAATTGCAAAACCTTCAGTACCATGCTCAATATGCGTATGCTATGTTTGATTATTTGAGTCAAGCTGAAGTTTTTCAAGACTGCTGGTTAAGCTCAAGCTTTCAAAAGCAACATCTGTTATTAATTGAGTTAGTCAAGTTTATGGCTCGTATGCACATGGCCGGTCTCATGCACCGTGATTTACATTTTAAGAATTTTTTGATTGATAAAGGTCAATTGTATGTGATTGATATGGCTGCAATCATGGGGCATGGTAAACCGGCGTTATCTAAAACAAAAAGCATACAAAATATTGGCTTGCTATTTGCGCAAATCAAACGTCATCAAAAATCATTACTTGAAGTACTATTTAATACATACCTCAAACATCGCAATTGGACTGCATTAAGTAAAAAACACCTGTTACAACAACGTTGGGAGCACGAAACAAAAGTCTTAAAGCGAACTATGCGTAACTGCTCAGATTATCATAAATCAAATAGCTTTTTCTGGGCTATGATCGTAGTTCGTGCAACACTCACAATAAATAACCAACAACTTTTGCAGGGTTTATTACTTGATAACAATCATCAGCCAAAACGCTACTTTAAACAAGGGAACAGCACTACCCTTTGGCAGAGCCATTTAGGGGTGCAGAAGATTATTATTAAGCGTTATAACATTAAGCATTTTTGGCACGCAATGAAGCGAGCTTTGCGACCATCGAGAGCGGCAAATAGCTGGCGTTTCGGCCATTTTTTGCAATACCAAGCAATTGCTACACCAATGCCCATAGCTTTTGCTGAGAAGCGTTTCGGTTGGTTACGAGGACAGGCTTACTTAATCTATCAATATCAAAGTGGCGTTAACTTGGCTGAATATTTACAGAATTATGACGCAAAAGATGATCAGTGGCAGTTGATCATCCGACAGGTGGTCTTACTTCTCAGGCGCTTAGCAGATGCTCAACTGATTCACGGTGATTTAAAAGCTACAAATTTTTTGGTCGAAGAGCAATGTGTTTATATGCTTGATTTAGACTCTATGACTAGAATTTCTTCTCTACGCCGATGGAAGCGTAAATGGCAAAAAGAAAGAAAACGATTCCTAGCAAATTTTGTTGAAGATGATAAGATTAGGGCCTATTGTTTAGAGGCATTGCAGCAGGTTGATTTATAATGAAAATTCTAGGATTGTCAGGGGCAGTATTTCATGACGCTTCAGCAGCTTTAGTCGTTGATGGCGAGATAAAAGCTGCTGTAGAAGAAGAGCGCTTTAGTCGGGATAAGCACGCAAAGGGTCAGTTTCCCTTACAAGCAGCTGCTTGGTGCTTACAAGATGCTGGAGTTAAATCATGTGAAATCGATGCGGTTGCTTTTCCTTACGCGCCCATTAGCCTCACTTCTCCTGCACGGTGGCATTATGCAAAACGTCATTGGTATGCGCCAGATAGAGCTTTAGATGCACTGTTGAATGGTAATCGTCGGTATCGACGCAACCACAAACGTGCCCTGCAATTACTGCAAAAATTAGGGATAGATTTGAATAAAGCACGGTTCATGCCTGTTGAGCATCATTTGGCTCATGCGAGTAGTGCGTATCATCTAAGTGATTTCAATGACACGGGTAAAACAGCAATACTTGGGATCGATGGTAAAGGCGAATATGCCACAACGTTTTTCGGTTATGGTGAAAATGGCAAAATTATTAAATTGAAAGAATTTTACGATCCAGATTCATTAGGGGGACTTTACGGAGCCATTACCGAATATTTAGGTTTTGAAATGCTCGATGGTGAATTCAAAGTCATGGGTATGGCGCCTTATGGAAATCCTAATCGCTATGATTTATCCCCGTTACTACAATGTAGTGGTGGAGATTTAAAGATAAATACTAAGTTAGTGAATACAGTAGGCCTTCGGCGTTATAAAGGTCCTGAAAAAGCATATTATTTTAGTCCAAAATTAATAGAGTGGTTGGGGAACCCACGAGTAGGCGATGATATAGATGAGCCTTATATACACTATGCTGCAAGCGTTCAAAAACTATTAGAGGAAACCGTTTTACAATTGGTTGATTTCTATTTAGGAGATATTATCCGACAAACAGGTCGCTTATGTTTTGCTGGTGGTGTCGCCTTAAATGTAAAATTAAATCAACGTTTATTAGAATTGCCACACTTAAAACAACTATTTGTTCAACCTGCGGCTAATGACGCTGGGACTTCTCTGGGCGCTGCGACGTATGTTGCGAATCAACTGGGTGATAGCGTTCAACCGATGCAACATGCTTACCTAGGACCACAATTTAGTAATGATGAATGTATCGCCGCATGTAAAGCACACGCTCAAAAACCAAAATATCGAAAGTGTGATGATATTTTTACTGAAGCGGCAAATATTTTAAGTGCTGGCCAGCCACTTGCATGGTTCCAAGGCAGAATGGAGTTCGGCCCTAGAGCATTAGGTAATCGCAGCATTCTAGGTGATCCATCGCATCCAGGAATAGCTGATACAATTAATGCTCAAATCAAATATCGTGAACGCTGGCGCCCGTTTTGTCCAAGTATGTTAAATACCGTTGCCGCTGAGATACTGCAAAGCGATCACCCTGCTCCTTTCATGACAATTACTTTTCCTATGGCCGATGTTTGGAAAGCACGAATTCCAGAAGTGGTGCATCAAGATGGCACTGCTAGAGCGCAAATCGTTAGTGCAGTGACCAACCCTCGCTATCATGCATTATTAACTGCAATGCAGCAACGGACTGGCAATGGGGTATTGTTGAATACTTCACTGAATCGTCGTGGCGAGCCAATGGTTTGCTCACCGACGGATGCATTGAATATGTTTTATGGCTGTGATTTACAATACCTCATTATGCAAGATATCTTAATTAAAAAGTGAGGGTTGAGTCTGCTATTTAGCTAATAAAATTTAGTTTGACCTTCGGGTCGGCTACTAAAACGCTTGTAAATCCATAAATACTGTTCAGGTTTAAGCTTAATGAATTCTTCAATTAATTGATTAATTTGCGTTAAATCCTGGTAA
>Ga0100381_1004708_pt1 | contig 11462 bp, 6 predicted proteins | sample CryGeymeta201505_FD_80416 | JGI IMG/M metagenome (GOLD analysis project Ga0100381, IMG submission 80416) | Groundwater microbial communities from Crystal Geyser aquifers in Utah, USA - Crystal Geyser metaG 2015-05 | ecosystem: Environmental > Aquatic > Deep subsurface > Groundwater | place: USA...
TAGACAACTGACGTATCATCAGTAAAACTATGGCTGTCGTCAGTACCACCTACTCTTCCAAAAAGTGAAGCTTCCAGAATCACCCACAAGGATGGAGCAGCTCCAAAGTCGCGGGGGAAATTTCTTGCAAAAGCAGCCTGTGCCTGGGCAGCAGGAGTGTGAGGCGGAGCCTGGGCCAACAGGGGATCCTGAGACATGGTTAAAAGCGTGTTCCAAGATGCAGTTCCTAAGTAGAGTATACAAAGAATTCCCAAAACAGCAAGAGTAATTCTCGTATGACGAGCAGTCTTTGAAAGCTTGGTATTTTCGCTGTGGAAGCTTCCGTGCGAAGAGGAAAGTCCTGGTCGAATGGATGTGATATTTTGCTTGTAAGCATACGATGCCGTGGAGGCTGCTAATTTGGGTGTCATGGATTTTTTTTTCAAGGATAGTCTCTTGGCGGCAAAGGAAAAGAAAGGAGATCGGGCAGGCGAATTCAAAAAGTTCGTTGGACTGACTTCATCCTCTCCCAATTGTACTGCCTCAGGTGGTTGAGTCCACGAAGTCGCTCTGGCAGCAGGAGAGAGATGAATATCGTGCCAAGTCGGAACTGCTCCATCCTCCCGGCGTTTGGAGTGGAATGATGGTGCGGACATTGTTATTTATTTAATCACACTGCCTATATTCAATACTCGCTTAATAGTGCTCTGGATTCTGAATTGCTGCTTGGAATAGTGGGTATGATGTATGATGTATGATCTATGATCATCGTGAAATCAGTTGTCTTTCAGAGAAATTCAAATTTTAACGGTATGGCATTCTCCAAACGTCTATCTAAAAAGTAAGGTAACGCTTTCTGGTGGGTTTTATTGTTTGCATGCCTTCAGCAGATAATCTACTGTAGTAGAATATGAGAAGGAGCGAGTAATAACAGTAGTACGGTACAAGAAGAATAGGTACTCTAGTACTACTAGTAGCCACTACTACTACTAGTGTAGTGTACTAGTCTACTGTTGTTCTAGAAAGCTACTGGTGTACTACTAGCGTACTACTCTACTCAATAGATCTAGCTAGTAGTAGTGAATAGCAAGGGTAGTAGTAAGAACAGTTCTCTTGTGCGTTTGAGAGCATAAACAGCGCAATGGATCACGTTATCAGAGACTGTGTTGCTATCATTGAGCTTACAATACTCAACAATTAAATAAATATTCTTCGCTCGCTCTCTCGAGCCGATGCGAAGTTGCCATTTTTTTTTGAAAACAACTAGTTATATGCGTGGTGGTGCAAGATAAAGCAGACTTTGACGAAAAGATTATGATTATGTGGTACGAGTGTTACATCATGGTCCTCCCTCCTCGAGACAAGGATTTTGGCAAGAAATGCTGAACTTTCAATGCTCTGGAAACAAATCATAGCGAGAGCCGTGTATTGACTTGGCAATCATCACCTCCTCGTCAATCCTCTCGATGTTGCAAGTTGAGATGGAAAGAGAGAAAAAATAATAATTTTTAACAAATTTTGACTTTGATTGAGCTCTGTTACCACCAATCTGGAGATTTTCCTAGTCTTCAGATTTCCCCCCCTAAACTTGAGATTTTTCAATCTCAAGATTTTTTGATGATATTCTGTATCATCAATCTAGAGATTTTTTGTTTTTAAAGATTTTTTCTAGTATATATATATATATATATCAACAGAATGAAGAAATCAATGTTATTTGGTAAATAGATATCCTTGTCTAAGACTGCTGTTCAGTCTTGTTGTACAGAAAATTGATGCATAACAATTATACGAATGCAAATAAGTTGACAGTAGCTAAGTTACACTGTACTCAAGTAGTCTGTTTATTCCAATTAAATTAAAGTGGTTCAGCAGCTACCTCTTAAATACTACTAGCTTAAAAGAGCTTGCCCATTTTATTTTAATTCAAATAAATATGACGTTCATTCCAAAACTGCTTGACCATTTTATTTTAATTAATAAAATAGCATGAATATGGTAACTAGCACAGACTACAGTTAATAGATATCAGTAAAATACTTAGGGAAAAGTAATGAAAATAATCTCCAGTTTCCATTTCCCAAAACTCCAGACAGGAAAATCTCGACTTTGGTGGTTCCAGGTAATAGCTCCACTTGTGAAAAGCTTTATGATGACCACCCGAGTCTACAATTTCATCCCCGCTTCGGTGTTCATTTTTGGACGATACTAACAATCGTTCACTGTTCACTCTTGTAAAAAAAAAATTCCTGGTGGACCAAGACAGGGTATTTCGCAAAGTAAAGCCTGCAACGGGAACAGCAAGGCATATGAAAGGATATTATCGGCACACTTCTATGACCCAAAAAGGAATGAAGGCGATCCATGGGTAGTGGCAAGCTGTTGTTAGCACTGGCAAGAAGGATGACGAAACCTGGTTTCACGGTTTGCCGTCCCCGGATGCGTTCGATCAAGAGGAAGAAATTACGAAAATAAGTTGCAGTAATTCAACGCGTTACAATAGCAATCGTCGGAGCTCTCGACATTTCGAAGTAGCAGCAAATCGATCTGCGCGAAAGTTGAAATCGACAACATCTCGGAGTAAACGCCCACTGAAGAAGCAACCGACTTCAAGGTCTCAACAGGACGGGATTGTCGCGTCGGCTCTACGCCCTGAAAAAGAACAGCGAACACTCGAAACTAAGAACGATAGATAATAATAAGCTAAGCCGATGATCGTCCGAACGAAAAGGGAAGTCCTGTAGAAATGATAAAAGTTCATCAGGAAAAGATGCCACACCTACCACCGCGTTCGACCTCATTGTACTGGATGACCTGCATACTCCAGGATTGAATCGTGGGATACTGTACAAAAAGCAAAGATGAAGATATTGAATGTCGTGCAACTAACGCAAAGCATGTTTGCAGATCTAGAACAAGAATTGGAACTCTCAACTGTTTTTCACGCATCAGCAAAGGAGGTAAAATTGGGTCAAATCATAGCACTCCTCAGCTCATTGCTGGAGTATGAAACATCTTTTGAGTATTCGATGACCAAGGCAGTCCATTCGTTATTAAGTGAAAATATCACATCAAATAATGATACTTTGTGTCGAGCAACGACGCTTTCAGCCATGTGTCGCCTTGCCCTTCTCTCGAGAATGGTTGCCCTTCACGTGCAGCGATATTCGGAAAACCAAGAAACTTGCATATCAGAGTGGCCACTAGTTTGGTGCCAAAGAAGCAAAACAGTAGTTGTCACTCTTTTCGAAATGTTCAAGCACGAGGCGTTCGGGGTGTATTCATGTCTTATTACATCTCGAAATGAAATGTGGGAGCAGCGCCTCTATCATGTCCCCGACAAATTGAAAAATGCATTGGGGGCTGTGGGCCAAGAAGTGACGAGGAAGCGACCGATGCTCTACCTACAACTCTGCTAAAGTACGGTAGTAGAATGCTACGAAAAAATCGAGGTTGTTTTGGTCAATGATCAGGTAACTAAAATGTCAGTGTTTGGTTATATTGGAGAATATCAATCAGCGCTCTCCCAACGTGCATATCGGGCACGTGACGGAGGATTGTTTTGTAGTGGGGAGATTTCTGGGTAGGGAGCTTTTGGTAGAAGTACGCATGGTGCCAATGTGACATCTCTGAATCCAGATTTTTAAGCACTCCTGATCTATATCGAGGATGGCGAAAACGACTACACCAGCGATGAACGACGACAAGGTGTCCTTTTCGCCTTTTCGGAAGACGCTAGCCTTACAAAAATAACTATGGATACGCTTCCTTTTTCTCTGCCAAAACCCGTTACCTACATTTAGCTACGAGTGCAGGGGTTGCGTTGGACATGCATCTTCAACCACAGGAAATTCAGACGTAGTATGACCAAAATGTGAGCGCGCATGCGAAATTTTGTTGAGAGTTGAGGTGGTAAACATTGATTGATTGGTCATCAATATTCTCGACAAAGCGCCGTTAGAAGCAACCCTATCGTTTTGCGCATCGCCGAGAGTTTCAATTGCTGTGGTCGACACTGGCGCGGAATGGGCCAGAGAATGTTGAGCTATCCGAGTTCAACGCTATGCGGAACTGCGGAACAAACGTGCTACTAGCTAGTACTAGTAACAAGCGGTCTTCGCAGTAATTAGAACTAAGGATTATCTTCTGGACAACAGCAACAACAACAACATCAAAAGAACCTGAATTTACAGAATACTACTGTAGACTACAGGACACGCCACATTTTCTATTGCAACATGTTTCACACCATACAAATCTAAGATACACGCTGTGTTCTATTGTATCCTCAACAGGAAGCGTAAATCTCCTCAGAGGAATTCTGGACTTCTTCAGGTTAATAAGGAGTAGCCCAAGGAAATCCATCGGTGGCTGTCAACTTGAAGGAACATTTGAGATTAGGTCACTCGTGTGGACAACAAAATAGTCCGTCTAGCTAAATACAACAATACCATCAGAAAATGGCCAGAATTACCAGTTCTCTTACACGGCAGCGACGTCGTGGTATGGACACCAAGAGGATATTGGCCTTTGTGACAGTGAGTCTGCTGGCAGTGTACCGAATTCTCCGATGGATGCTTTTTCCCATCGCCGACTCCACGACAACACTTTCCGAGCTTCATCATACAAGATTGAAGCATTCGGAACAACAACTTTCGGATTCTCTGGTAGCTCATTCAACACCAATATCTATCCCTTCTAAATTTCCGTTAATTGCCATGGACGAACCAGACTCAAATAAAGGCACGCCCCTGGAAGGCTCCATTCAACGACGACAAAACTTTCGATCGCGTCTTGATCCTGAGTTGCCGAAATGGATACGCGACTACGTTCAGTGGCACCGAACAGTGCGTGAAGAGTTTCCCGGAAACCAACTCTTTGAAAACCCAAAAGCTCCCAATGTTCTCATACGAACGTGCTTGGGACTTTGCGGGGGATTGCATGACCGTCTCGGGCAGTTGCCTTGGGACCTGTATTTAGCCAATCAAACAAAAAGGGTCTTATTTGTGAAGTGGTTTCGACCAAAACCGATCGAAGACTTCTTGATTCCCAATGCCCTTAATTGGAGCATGCCACCTGATATACAAAACTTTGATCGTATGCAGAGTGTCAAGCATGAAATTACAGACATGTTCGAAGGCACGGACGATTCACGCCCGGAAGCTGATTTTTGGACAAAACACTTGGACCGTTGCATCAAGAGGGCAAATCATGGCGAATATACCGATGTCAAGATCTTACGACATCGGATTCTGGGACATCTGAACGAAGACGTCTTGGAAGCGAGATTACAAGCCCTGGGAGAAACAGACATGATCCACAATACACCATCCTTTGGAAAACTTTTTTTCATGTTTTTCCATCCCGCCCCAGCCATTGAATTAGAACTAGAAGATGTGTACTCATCGTTGCGTATCAAGCCGGGACAATATTCGGCCGTGCATTGTCGTGTTCGTCATCCAAAGGCATTTTCTAAGAAGATTGGGGTGTAAGTATGCGGCTAATGGCGCCGTCAACCTTTTTGTTTGGCTATTTCTTTGTTTTTCACTGACTCTTTTTTTGATATCCAATTCCTGTTGTTGATATCACAGTGTGAAAGGGGTACGTTCTAATGCGTGGCTACATTGATGACAATGATGATCAACACACACTAACACTGCTATTCCGTTTTTCGATTGCTGAAGAAATGGGATGCATACCCTGCGGATAAGACTGGACTGCCTTGGGAGGGTCAAACGAGAGATTTTGCTGTCGAAACGGCTACAGAAGCATTGCAGTGCGCCAAAGAACGCTTGAAGACCCCAAAGGAACCAATTTACTTCTTTTCAGACTCCAACGATTTGGTACGCTACATGTCTCGTCAGCTCCAAAATAAAACCTTTGTTACGGCTAACCACACTCTTTTGAAAGGTAGTGCGGTCGATTGGGCCGCCCTAAAGCAAGTTGAGTCATCCAACGTCGTGGCTCGCGAAGTGGACCTGGAAAATACTCACATTGACAAACAAAAAGGTCGACCGCCTCCGGCTTACTACGGCACATTTGTAGACTTGTTTCTTGCCATCAATGCACGCTGTATTACATTCGGGGTGGGCTTTTACGCAGTCTTTGCCGCCAAAATTTCTGGAATCAAATGCAAACAGCTCTACACGGAGGAAGCATGGGGTGGATCCGAAACGAAAGCCTTGATGGCCGATGTTTGTAAGAAATAGGGCAATGTAATTGCTCCCAAAGTTCCCTCCTACTGGACTTGGCGAAAACGCTGTTGTGACTCCTATACTCAATTGCTCCCAAAGTTCCCTCCCACTGGATTTGGCGAAAACGCTGTTATGACTCCTATACTATTCTTGGATTATTGCTTGGCTGTCGGTACTTTTGGTATTGTATCATGAGAAAATCTCCCTCCCTTACACAAATGCCGAAATTAGTGCTATGCAGCTTCGGACGTGTTTGAAAGCTGCACGCTTTACAACAACATAGGCCGCCAACGCCTTTTTCCAACATTCATGGATTGCAATGACCTCTGCTGTTCTCCTTTCGTTCACACAGGGACGCGATGCGCTATCATGTTGCAGACACAATAATTAATGCAGGGACCAAGGTTTTTACTACCTGTTCTTCCTGGGTAGTCGACTAGTCTACTAGTACTACCACTCCCATGGTACTGCGATTATTAGGTAGTAGTACCAGCGGTAGTACCGTACCTCCGACCAGGTACTAGTACCACGTAGACCAGATTAAAGAGACCAAGTGCCGTACGAATTACAGTAGTCTACTAGACTAGTAGAAAGAATATGTTGCTTCCAGTTCCTCACCATGACCATACGGTATCTTCGTTAATGACGTGTGCTCGATGGAACTTACGAATAGCAGTACAGAACCAGACCTCGAGCATTCGTGTCCAGCACATGATGGTAGTGGTGCATAATATTATTACTACTACCAGTAGTCTACTACTCCTATCATTTGCATGATGCAATTCGTGACTTGAAAATTTGCAATTACAACAACTTTAAAACTTCCCAACCCTAAATTTTCTGAATTTGCATTGACAGTGACGATTTCGATTCCTCGCTAATAAATAAACAGTGCTTGCTTTTACGAACGAGCACGTACATTTCACGGCACAACACTTTTCTGTGACCGCCTACATGGTAACAGGTACTAGCTAGTAGTACCAGTACTCTACTAGTAGAGTACCGTACCAGCTCGTACTACCAGGGTAGTGGTATGCAGGCATGCAACGGCATTACATCATTACCAGTACCAGGCACCTACTAGTAAAAGCCAGCATCGGAGAGAATCGAGAGTTTGCTGCGTATTGTTACCTACCGGTAGTACAGTATTACTCTACTAAAAGTTAAACCTCCGACTAGGCCTAATAGTAGCGTAACCATAAGAGTATAATTCATAATACCACACGGGCAGGATCACACAAATAATAACAAATCATCACCAACAATTGTTGCTACTCTTATCAAGTAGCTAAAGTATTGCCTAACATTGTATCCCTTGGCTCTTACCAATAACACTCGTTGCAGGAGTGCTCAGAATAGCCGTTTCTCCGCTCTTTGAGATTGGAAACGAAAAAGCGTTCGCTTTTGACCACGCATAACGACCGAACCACATACATACACGGTGCATCCATGGCCATAATTCGAATGATTAGCAGTTCAACTCCTGCCTCCTCTGACAAAAACAATAACAACACATCTTCTCGTCCCCCAATCACCACCGCTATCAACAACAGCACCGGTTCCACCACTAGTAGCAGTAGCAGTAGCAGCAGTATTAACATGGTTGCTTCTCCCTTACACCTCAGTCCCTATCACGCAGACGCCCAGCGTCACCGCTCTTGCATTTCCTCTTCATTTAATCATAGTAACAGCAAGGCAATGCTCCCAACCGCCACACAAGAAGTCGACATTCACAACATGGTCAATGTGGATGATCCGGCTGTGGCAGGTTTCTTTGCGTCCGTGTCCGACGACGAACAGTCTCTCACCTTGCCCAACGACATGGCCAACCTTTCGCTTCACCATCAAAGCGAGACTAACAAATCTACTAAACACAACAACAAGGTTGTATCCTTTGGCAGTGTCGACGTGCGTTGCTACGACGTTATCATGGGTGATCATCCCTGTTGTACGGTCGGTTGTCCTGTCTCCTTGGGATGGGACTACACTGAAAGTGGCACAAAAGCTTTGGAAGACTTTGAAGCATCCCGGTGTCAATGTCGTCGCCCCACGCGGGATGCGTTGCGCATGACGTACGACCAACGACGTGCTTTGCTGGAAGAGTCCGGCGTTAGTGCCGGAGAAGTGCGATGTCAAGCACGCAAGTTGCACCGGGAACGATCCTGTCGACGACAATCTCGTAGCAAAGCTTGTGCGGCCTTTTTTCATCAGTCTAATGCTGCCGCTGCAAGCAGTGCTGTTGATTCTGTGGAAGCGTAGCTAAAGAGATTGACGATTTGTCTAGCCTCCGGCAGAACACACAACGGCACGACTACCAATCTGAAAAGGCACTCACGCTGACTGATATTTTGATGCACAAACACAAAAACAGAAGTTCTCATAGTTTCCAATAGCGAGATCAAGCACTCAAAGAAGCTTTTTTGATCTAACAAAACACAGTTCCAACACTCATGTATTTCTTATAATTAGTCGCTACTAGCTTGCTGCTAACTGGTATATAAAAATATGCCATATGCTAGACTTTGTCTAAGCGTGGCCGTGTAAACCGCCGTGGATGGGTCCAACGCTACCTGTATTGCTGGCAGTGTCTTGGGCCGCTCGACGCTCCTCAATTCCGAGCTGGAGGCACGCGTTCCCACCTTTTTGACGTGAAAGGATTTATAATGTCACTTGTATCCAACGCGAAAACAACTTCCAAGTCAACATAGCAAACAACACACGCAAGTAGATCATGCCGTTTTTAGGAAACTAGATTTTTAGCATTGGATGTCGCAACTCACCGCAACAATCTGAATGAATAATCGAAAAAGTATTGATTTATTTGAATTTGAAAGACACGCGTACCGGAGAGCCTTTGCTTCAAGACAGGTCAATAGTGTTCGTTGTTTGAACTTGGTGAGCTGAAAACGTGATTTAGCTGGAAACATAATTCAAAACTTAGTAGTGGTAGTACTACTAGCAGCTGTTTCTTCGATGTGAAGCTTGGCTATCTATTTTGCTTTGAAGGCGTGATAGCAAACAAAAAAGCTATGGTCTTCAACAATTGTTGTACTGGAGCGATACGTTGGTCTTTTCAGACACAGAGACAGCCTGCTGTGCGAAAATTGGCGAACCGTTCACCGAAAATATATTTCAATGTTTTGGTGAGGATTGCCGCGTTTCGACCGAAAAAAGAAAGTCCTTTGAGTACAGTACAGCTACGCCTGAGCACTAGCAGTGGCTAGCGAACTGCTAGAGTAGTGCTGCAGCACTTTCCGCCAAGTTGGTCTCTTAGCTCCGCAGCTGCCTCGCAAATATGATTTTCTCGATCGACTGCGGCCTCAGGGACATTTGTACTGTAAATGCAAGTTTTAAAGGATCGATGCTGAACGGTAAATTGACTTTTTGTCCCCGCGTGTCATCCAAAACATACCCAGATTTAGGACCATTGCTGTCCAAAACTTCTTGCTCTGAATCTTTCAACTTGGTATCAGAAATACGAAGTGCAAACAAAAAGTTTGAAAAGCTTTTGATGGTCGATCGTGCCACTTCATAAAGAGTTCCGCCGACGCTTAGACGAAAGCCAACAAAACTATAACACCCGTGCAATACAATAGTCACAGCTTCCCGGTAATGAAGTCAAATTTACAAACGTTTGCACCTGCACTGGCCGGAGAAGCGTTGAGTTGTATTCCATGATCTATATGATAATTTAGCATCTATCTATTCGGGAAAGCGGCAATGTGAGCATCAGCGTTGAAGGAAAGCATCCAAGAGGAATCGACATCTTCTCGCATGCAAGAAGCACGTTGGTGTTCTAATCAATTCACTCACTCGCGACGTGAAGAAAATTGTAATAACGAGAAATAAGATTCGTGCTTACACCACAATGTCATGCAAGATTTGCTTCTTGTATTGTTACTTCTTTTTAAATACCAGCAGGCGCAAGCGATAACACTCTTTTCGTATATGATGTGTTATAAAGGCAATGAATTTGCTTTTGATAAAGGTCGCTTTTGTTGTTGTTGCTGTTGTTGCCTGCGCCTTGAAAATTCCCTCCCCCGGTAAGGCCACGATTCCAACACTTTCTGAACGTGTTTCTCCAATTGTTGTCGATAAAAAAGTGCGGCTTTGGTTTTGTATCGCATGAGTGTCACGTTTTCCGATGTAATGGCTCTACCTTGCACAGTTGAATGCGTCTGATCGCACAAATTGTGCCTGGTAAAAAAGGTTTTTAATTGGGCATTCCCTCCTTCCAACATGGTTAAAACATCCTGCAGGGACCAATCGTCCATCGTAATGGATCGAACACAAGATACCTGTAGCAGCAGTTTACGTCGCAGCAGTTGATAGTTAGCCAAAAATTGTTTGCAGAGGATTAGTTTGATTCCACGAGTGCTGGTTTTTCAATATACATTTTCAGATGACAAAACGAACCTGAACACCCAAGCTCCGGTGTTGTCCCGAACATTGTAGACACAACAATGCCCCAAATGTCACGGAGGCCCATTGTGGATGGTTGGCTCCACAATCAATGCATTGATTGGCTCCCTCAATATTCATCAGCATGGCATGGCAGGCAGGTGGAAAGGCGTGCTGTTTCGGATCGTGACCATTGGCTTTAAGTCGATCCAATTCCAGGGACGCCATTTCCAATAACTGCGGGGTAATGTTCACGCTACTGCTGTCACTTTCTTGTGATGACACAGACGGTGGCATGTTGTTGTATTATTTGTTGGCGGCTTTATTGCTGAAGGCTTGAATGTTGAAGAAGAAAACAATACAAAACAATACAATATAATATAGTAAATCAATACTAAGAAATGGAACACGTTTGTCTCTTCTTAGACACTGTTTCTTGCCTGCACACGAGATACCTGTAAAACAAAGGAAGAAATATTAAGTAAATGAACGAAATAAACAAGCAAATACGAGCAAACGCTTCCTTATTTTGGGGACAGGCCACACGCTTGCGTCAAGGGTCAAGGGGTTGTCATTTAATTGTCAAACCAATCACATCAAAATGGATCGCCCCTTCCGTTGGTTCAGTTCCAAATCACGCCACGTTATGAGTAATTGAATATACCTGTAAATGGATTGATGGCAGCTACCTGTGGTGAATGGAGGTCGCAGCGCTTAGTCGTATTATCTGTGGCCATTGTATGTTCATCAGCAGGAATTTTGTTTGCTGGAAAGACCGACCGATGAGACTCCGACAAGACACCACAAAAGAAGACGCACACTTTCAAAAATAGTTAGGGTCAAGATTACCGTAGCTAGTATGGTAGGCAGTAGTCTACTACCCTAATA
>Ga0100381_1004709_pt1 | contig 11461 bp, 10 predicted proteins | sample CryGeymeta201505_FD_80416 | JGI IMG/M metagenome (GOLD analysis project Ga0100381, IMG submission 80416) | Groundwater microbial communities from Crystal Geyser aquifers in Utah, USA - Crystal Geyser metaG 2015-05 | ecosystem: Environmental > Aquatic > Deep subsurface > Groundwater | place: USA...
AGGGATAAGCGCTGAAAGCATATAAGCGCGAAACCCACCACAAGATGAGATTTCTTTAAAGGGTCGTGGAAGATGACCACGTTGATAGGCTATAGGTGTAAAGGCAGTAATGTCATAGCCGAGTAGTACTAATAACCCATAGGCTTATTGTACGCCTGTTTTTTTATAAGAGTACAACAACAATTATTAAAGTCATGTAATTTTTTTCAATATGTTAAGATATTTGGCAGTCCACACTGCCAGTTTAAAAGAGAAAAGTAAAAAGTTAGAAAGCAATTTTAAACTTTATACACTTAAAACTTTTAAACTTAAAATTTAAGGTGGTTATAGCGACGGGGCTCACCTCTTACCATTCCGAACAGAGAAGTTAAGCCCGTTAGCGCCGATGGTACTGCGTTTGTGGGAGAGTAGGTCGTTGCCTTTTTTGGAAACCCTCCATAGTGATATGGAGGGTTTTTTGTTTTTAACAATTATTTCATTGTTGTTCCTATTTCTTAATGTCCTTTTCTTTTTATGTTATGTAAGTTATTTTTTTTATGTTTTGTAGGGTTGATAACTCAGATTATGTATCTTCATTTTAATTAAAGTATCGTTAAAAGTGAAAGTTAATATTGAATTAGAATTAGCCTGGGAGTTTGTCAATAATACAAATCGATCTATTTTTTTAACAGGAAAAGCAGGAACAGGGAAAACAACTTTTTTGCATAGATTAAAGAAGAATAGTTTAAAACAATTGGTGGTAGTAGCACCAACAGGAGTAGCCGCTATCAACGCTAAAGGTGTAACTATCCATTCTTTTTTTCAAATGCCATTCGGACCTATTTTGCCTGAAACGGACTTAAATAATTCGATAGGTTTTAATAGAAAATTTAGCAAGACTAAAATTGATATCATTAAATCCATGGATGTGTTGGTTATTGATGAGATTAGTATGGTTCGTGCCGATTTACTTGATGGCATTGATAGAACATTACGCCGTTTTAGAAATAGAAATAAGGTTTTTGGTGGTGTTCAAGTACTTATGATTGGCGACTTGCAACAATTATCTCCTGTTATTAAAGAGAATGAATGGGACTTATTAAAACATGTTTATAGTAACGGATTCTTTTTTAGTAGCCATGCCTATCAACAATGTTATGCGATTATCATTGAGTTAAAACATATTTACAGGCAAGAAAACCCTAAGTTTATTAATATTTTAAATGAAATTAGAAACAATGTACTTAGCAAAACAGCTGCTGATGAATTGAATAAGCGATGCTTTCCAGATTTCATACCAGAACCTAATTCTGGTTATATTTCATTAACTACACATAATAATAAGGCAGAAGCGACCAATAGAGCCGAGTTGGATAAGCTCAATACCAAAACGTTTACTTATAATGCCAAAGTGGAAGGAAAATTTCCGGAGTATTCTTTTCCTAACGATGAAGTTGTTACATTAAAAGTGGGTGCTCAAGTAATGTTTATTAAAAATGACAGCAGTCCTGATAAACGATATTTTAATGGAAAAATTGGAAAAGTTGTTCACTTAGAAAACAATGAAGTGGTGGTACATTGCCCCGATGATGATTTTAATATTGAGGCCACACCAGAAATTTGGGAAAACATAAATTATACGGTAAATCCTGAAACCAAAGCCATCACCGAAGACATCTTGGGAACATTTACCCAAATGCCATTGCGATTGGCTTGGTCTATAACCATTCATAAAAGTCAAGGTTTAACTTTTGAAAAGGCGATTATAGATGCCCAAGCTGCATTTGCACATGGGCAAACTTATGTAGCATTAAGCCGATGCAAATCTTTAGAGGGACTGGTTTTAAAAAGTAAAATAAGCTCTAGCCAAATTATTAGCGATAGTCATGTCATGTCGTTTAATAAAAATGCCGAAGCCAATGAGCCCGATAAAACGGTTTTAGAAAACTCTCAAAAAGCGTTTCAGTTAGATTTGATTGCCGAAGTTTTTGAATTTTATGAATTCTTGAATCCCATAAACAGAATCTTGGACATTTATTATAAAAACAGAAATAGTATTGTAGGAAAGGTAGAATCACCTTTGTTAACTATTAAAAATACCATCACCAATTTTTTAAAGGTAAGTAATAGCTTCAATTCACAACTGAAACAACTTACAGAAAAGGAATCATTCCCAGAGTTAAGTGAGTTAATTCAAGAACGGTTTAAAAAAGCGATTGCATATTTTAAAACAGAAACAGAAACAAAATTGGTTTCGCCTTTAAAAGAATTTAGTTTTACTACTGATAATAAAGCTATTGAAGCCGATATTATTAAAAATATAGATGCTATAGAAGAATTGCTAGAAGTTAAACGTTTATTTTTTAATGGATTAACTCAGGGGTTTACAACAATCAGACTTTTAGAATTACGAGCAAAGTCTGTATTTATTTCAAAAGAAAAGCCTAAAAAAACTCGAAAATCTGTTATTGATGGCACAACCAATGTAGAATTATTTGAACTGTTACGAGTACTCAGAAATGAGATTGCTCATAAACATGGTTTAATACATTTTCAAGTATTTACTCAAAAAGCATTATATGAGATGTGCGAAACCCTGCCATTAACAAAAAAAGAATTACTGCTTGTAAATGGCATGGGAAAAACCAGAGTTGAAAAGTATGGAAGTGCTATTTTAAATGTTATTAAACATTATTGTGATGAAAATGATATAGAAACTCTAAATGATAACATTTCTTTTGAAGAAAAGAAACCAAAAAGCAAAAAAATTGACACTAAAAAATTGTCTTTAGAATTGTTTAAATCAGGCAAATCTATTGAAGAAATTGCGAATGAACGCGACTTAAATGAAAATACTATTTTCGGTCATTTGGCTAGTTTTGTTTCTTCTGGTGAAGTAAAGGTTACAGATTTAATTTCTAAAAACCATTACGAAGCGTTAAAGAAACTTATTCCAAGCAAGACTTTCGAGAATCTATCCGATTTAAAACATCAGTTAGATGATACATATTCTTATGGAGAATTGCGTTTGGTTCTCGAAGATTTAAGCAAACAATTTTAATCTCTCAAAATACTCCTCGAGATTACAATTTTTTGAATTTCAGAAGTGCCTTCATAAATTTGGGTAATTTTTGCATCGCGCATCAAGCGTTCTACATGATAATCTTTTACAAAACCATTTCCACCGTGTATTTGAACGGCTTCCACTGTATGTTCCATAGCCACTTTTGAAGCATATAATTTTGCTACAGCACTCGAAATGTCATAATTGTTACCTTGATCTTTATCCCAAGCGGCTTTCATTACTAAATGGCGTGCTGCTGATATTTCTGTATACATGTCAGCCAACTTAAAGGCAATAGCTTGATGATTTGATATTTCTGTTCCAAAAGCTTTACGTTCTTTTGAGTATTTTAAAGCTAGTTCATAGGCTCCTTGAGCAATTCCTAATGCTTGAGATGCAATGCCTATTCTGCCTCCAGATAAAGTTTTCATAGCAAATCTAAAACCAAATCCATCATCGCCAATACGATTTTCTTTAGGTACTTTAACATCATTGAACTGCAAAGTATGAGTATCACTTCCTCGGATACCTAGCTTATTTTCTTTTGGACCAATATGAAATCCTTCCATACCTTTTTCAACAATAAAAGCATTAATACCATGAGAGCCTTTATCTCTATCTGTTTGAGCAATGACTAGATATACGTCAGCGCGTCCACCGTTTGTAATCCAGTTTTTTGTTCCGTTTAGTAAATAATAATCTCCTTTATCAATGGCTGAAGTTTTTTGAGAGGTGGCATCACTTCCGGCTTCGGGCTCACTTAAACAAAAAGCTCCTATAAATTCGCCAGTAGCTAATTTTGGTAAATACTTTTCTTTCTGAGTTTCTGTTGCAAAGGCCTCTAAACCATAACAAACTAACGAATTATTTACAGATACGATAACCGATGCAGAAGCATCTATTTTAGATAATTCTTCCATGATTAGAACATAAGAGATGGTATCCATACCACTTCCTCCATATTTTGGATTTACCATAATACCTAAAAATCCTAAAGCGCCCATTTTTTTTACTAACTCGTCCGGAAAATGTTGGGTTTCATCACGTTCAATGACACCAGGAAGTAATTCGTTTTGAGCAAAATCGCGAGCAGCATCGCGTATCATGATATGTTCTTCAGTAAGAGTAAAATCCATAATAAAAAAATAAACTATTGATTTGATAAAAAATACACACAAATATAGGTTTTTAATAGAATATTTTCAATATTGATTCTTATTTTTACTTATTATGATAAAAAACGAATATAGCATTATTGGTGTGATGTCTGGCACTTCGCTGGACGGTATTGACATGGTTTATACAACATTCAATTTTGATAAAATATGGACTTTTAAAATAATTTTTTCCGTTACCGTTCCCTATGAAATAGAGTGGATTCAGAAGTTAAATGATTTAGTTTTAATGTCTAAATCTGAATTAAGACAAATAGATGAAGCGTACACTAGCTATTTAGCACAAAACATTAATAGTTTCATGAAGACTCATAATATTCATGTCATAGATGCCATTTGCTCGCACGGCCACACGGCATGGCATCAGCCCCAAAATAAGTTAACCTATCAAATTGGAAATCTGCCTAAATTGGCAACCTTATTAAAGCAAACGGTTGTTTGTGATTTTAGAGTTCAGGATGTTGATTTTGGTGGACAAGGAGCTCCTTTAGTTCCTATTGGCGATGCTTTGTTGTTTTCAAAATATGAGTATTGTTTAAACCTTGGTGGATTTGCTAATATTTCTTTAGGCATTGATAATCAGCGTATTGCTTACGATATTTGCCCGGTAAATATTGTTTTAAATTATTATGTAAAACAATTGGGGTTTGAGTATGATAATGATGGTATGACAGCATCCACAGGAATGATTAATATGGACTTATTAAATAAATTAAACGATTTAGATTTTTACAGAAAACCGTATCCTAAATCTTTAGGCTTGGAATGGGTAAAGTCAAATATATTTCCTTTAATAGATTCACATAGTTTAGCAATAAAAGATGTATTAAGAACCTTTGTAGAACATGTAGCCATCCAAATTTCTAAAGAAATAAATTTAAAAGAACACGCTTCGGTATTAGTCACTGGCGGTGGAGCCTATCATGGCTTTTTAATGAACAGGATAAATGCCTTAACTAATAATACCATTATTAAACCTTCAAAAGAAATTATTGAATATAAAGAAGCCCTAATTTTTGGCTTTCTTGGTGTACTAAAACTAAGAGCAGAAAATAATTGTTTAAAATCGGTCACTGGCGCACTTCACGATCATAGCTCAGGAAAAATTTTTCACCACTAAAATTATTGAAAAAATAATCTATTAGGATTTTTAGTTTTTTATATTTGTTACATCGATAACTTAATTGATTTATAAAATGAATCAACGCTGACTTTTCATCATTACATTTAAGAGTTTAAATTAATTGAAAAATTATTGAATAAAAATGATGAAAGATTTATTAAAAAAGTACGAAAACAAGAATCCTGAGATTGTATTTAATTGGAAAGATTCTGAAAGCGAAGCTGAAGGTTGGGTGGTTATAAACTCATTAAGAGGTGGAGCCGCTGGTGGTGGAACCAGAATGAGAAAAGGATTGGATATGAATGAAGTTTTATCATTGGCTAAAACCATGGAGATCAAATTTACAGTGTCAGGTCCAGCCATAGGTGGCGCCAAATCGGGAATTAATTTTGACCCAAATGATCCCAGAAAAATAGAAGTTTTAGAACGATGGTATAAAGTGGTGTCACCGTTACTTAAAAGCTATTACGGTACTGGCGGCGATTTGAATGTTGATGAAATTCACGAAGTTATACCCATTACGGAAGAAAGTGGTGTTTGGCATCCACAAGAAGGTGTGTTTAATGGTCATTTTAAACCAACTGAAGCCGATAAAATAAATAGAATAGGCCAATTGCGCCAAGGTGTTATCAAAGTCATTGAAAATCCTATATATTCCCCAAGTGTTTCAAGAAAATATACCGTTGCAGATATGATTACTGGTTTTGGCGTTGCTGAAGCTGTAAAACAATATTATCATGTTTATGGAGGCGATATTAACGGAAAACGTGCTGTTATTCAAGGGTTTGGTAATGTTGGTGCAGCAGCTGCTTTTTATTTGTCTCAAATGGGAGCAAAAATTGTTGGAATTATTGATGTTGTTGGAGGTCTTATAAATGAAGATGGTTTTACTTTTGAAGACATTACCAATTTGTTTTTAGCAAAAACAGGAAATACCTTAGTTAGTGAAAATTTAATACCATTTGAAGTCATTAATAGTAGGATTTGGTCGTTACAGGCAGAAATATTTGCCCCTTGTGCGGCATCAAGACTGGTAACCATTGACCAAATTGATCAACTTATTGATAGTGGTTTAGAAGTTATTTCTTGTGGTGCTAATGTGCCTTTTGCTGATAAAGAAATATTCTTTGGTCCTATTATGGAACATACAGACAATAGAGTAAGCTTAATCCCAGACTTTATTTCTAACTGTGGAATGGCTAGAGTTTTTGCTTATTTTATGGAGCGAAAGGTGCAAATGACGGATGAAGCTATTTTTAATGATACTTCAAACATCATAAAAGAGGCAATAAAAAAAGTATATAATAAAAAACAAAGTAAAACCGGAATTAGCGCAACAGCATTTGAAATTGCGTTAGATCAATTAATTTAATAACAATTTATGGAAGCAGCAATCATTTTGGTATTTGTATTGGGATATTTAGCCATTACGTTAGAGCATAGTATAAAAATAGATAAACTCATCCCTGCATTGGTTATGATGGCCATATGTTGGGCTCTGATTGCTTTGGGTCTTGAAAGTTTTCCTCAATGGTTTGATTCTGCCAAACATTCTTTGCTTGAAGGTTTTGGAGCGTTTTCTTCTGAAGAGAAAACGCATCTCATGGAGGAAACCTTGTTGCACCATTTAGGAAAAACAGCCGAAATTCTGGTGTTCCTGTTAGGAGCCATGACCATTGTTGAGATTATTGATTATTTTGATGGATTTTCAACCATTAAAGATTTTGTAAAAACTAAAAAGAAGGTCAAAATTTTATGGATTTTCTCAATCTTGGCGTTTACATTATCCGCCATCATAGATAATCTTACGGCTACCATAGTGCTCATTTCAATTCTTCAAAAAATAGTAAAAGACAGAGACGTTCGTCTTTATTATGCTGGTTTAATAATTATTGCTGCTAATGCTGGTGGTGCTTGGTCTCCAATAGGAGATGTAACCACAACAATGCTTTGGATTGGTAAAAAGGTAAGTACCGGGCATTTAATTGGGTATTTATTTGTGCCATCGTTTTTATGTATGGCAGTGCCATCGTTTATAGCTTCATTTTTACCAATATTTAAAGGAGATTTAGAAATTGAAGAAGTAGTAGAAGAAAAAAAGAAATCAAGGTTTAGTGCAACTATGCTTTATTTGGGTTTAGGAGCCATTGTTTTTGTACCCATTTTCAAAATGATAACGCATTTACCACCTTATGTTGGTATGATGTTATCTTTAGGTATTGTGGCAATTTTTGCTGAAGTTTACAGTAGTTCTAAATTTAGTATGACTGAATTTGATTCAGAGGAAAGCGAAGCTCATGCTTTGCATAGCCCAGTTCACCATTCACTTTCTAAAATTGAATTGCCAAGTATATTGTTTTTCTTAGGAATTTTAATGGCTGTAGCAGCTTTAGAATCTCTCGGGATTTTGTTTGAATTTGCTACCTCTTTAAAAGAAACGATGCCAATGCTTGGTACAGAAATGAGTTATCCTTATGAAGCACATACTGTTTCAGATTTAGTGATATTATTGCTTGGTGTAGGTTCAGCAGTTATTGATAATGTTCCATTAGTTGCCGCCAGTTTAGGAATGTTTTCTGAACCTATGGATAATGAATTATGGCATTTTGTAGCCTATTCGGCAGGTACAGGCGGAAGTATGTTAATTATTGGCTCCGCAGCTGGTGTCGTAGCTATGGGAATGGAAAAAATTGATTTTTTCTGGTATATAAAAAAGATCTCTTGGCTAGCTTTAATTGGATTCCTTGTAGGTGCAGCAGCATTTATGTTCACAAGAACATTATTTTAGAATACTTTAATAAAAAAACAAGCGTTATATAAACGGTAAGAAATTAATACTATATGTTAAATACATTGATACAAAATGCACAAGAAGGCCTTGATATACTTCAAGAAGGTGAACCAGTTGAAAAAACACTATCCATCATTGAACTTATTAGCAGTGGCGGACTAGCAGGACAATTAATAATAGCAGTCTTGTTTTTAATGCTAGTCTTAGCAATTTATATTTATTTTGAAAGACTGTTTGCTATTAAAGCAGCCTCTAAAATAGATTCAAATTTCATGAATCAAATTAAAGACCATGTAAGCCATGGAAAAATTGATTCAGCTCAAATTTTATGTGCACAAGTAAATTCTCCTGTATCCAGATTAATAGGAAAAGGAATTTCTAGAATAGGTAAGCCTTTAGCAGACATCAATACGGCTTTGGAAAATGCCGGAAGATTAGAAATTTATGGATTAGAAAAAAACGTGAGTATATTAGCTACCATTTCAGGCGCAGGCCCTATGATTGGATTTCTTGGAACCGTAATTGGAATGATATTAGCCATATTTGAACTTGCAAATGCCGGCGGAACTATTCAAATGGATGTTTTAGCTAGCGGACTTTATACTGCAATGACCACAACAGTTGCCGGATTAATTGTTGGAATTGTAGCGTTTATGGCTTACAATCATTTGGTAGTAAAAACAGATAAAGTCGTGTATCAAATGGAGGCTAATTCATTGGAGTTTTTGGACCATTTAAACGAACCTACCTAGTATGAACATAAGAGGAAGAAATAAAGTATCGCCAGAATTCAATATGTCTTCCATGACAGATATTGTGTTTCTGTTACTTATATTTTTTATGATTGCTTCAACCTTGGTTTCCACAAGTGCTATTGATATTTTATTGCCAAAAGCAAGTGGTAAAACTGAAAATAAAAAATCTATAGCGGTTAGCATTAAGAAAGACTTAACCTATTATATTGATCAAAAACGTGTTGGAGAAAGTGTTTTAGAATCAGAACTTATTGCTGCACTTTCTTCTGAAGAAAAACCAACCGTTATTTTACGAGCAGAAAAATCGGTGCCTGTTGAAAATGTGGTTAAGGTTATGGATATAGCAAATAGAAATAAATTCAAAGTTATTTTGGCTGTAAAGCCCAATGATTAAAGATTAGATGAAGTACTTCAAAACGAAACATGAAAGGAATTCTGCCAAACTAACAACATTAATTACCATCATCTTAATTTTGTTGCTATTTGTTGTGGGTGCACCTTATATGGATCCGCCAATAGAATACGGCGTTGCAGTTAATTTTGGTAATACAGATTTTGGGAAAGGAACGGTGCAACCTTTAAAACCGGTAAAGTCAGAACCTTTAAATAAAGAAAATCCTCCAGAGGTTGAGGCTTCCAAGTCGGAGCCCACTAAATCTTCTGAAGCAAAAGAAGACGTTCTAACTCAAGAAGATGCGGAATCTATAGTAATAAAAAAACAAAAAGAAGCTGTAGCCAAAGAAAAAGCAGTTGCCGATGCCAAAGCGAAAGCAGAAGCAGACAAGATAGCCAAGGAAAAGGCAGAGCAAGAAGCAAAAAAGAAAAAACTAGACGCTTTAATAGGTGGTGTAAGTAAATCTGAAGGTAGTACCACTGGAAGTGAAGGCAATGACAATAAAGCTGGAGATAAAGGTCAGCTCGATGGTGACCCTTATGCGCCAAGTTATTTTGGCGATCCTGGTACTGGTAGTGGTGGCGTTGGTTATGGATTAAATGGACGAGGAAAAGCAACCTATCAAACATTAAAACAAGATTGTAATGAATCAGGAATGGTTATTGTGAAGATTATTGTAAATAATAGCGGTAACGTTATTGAAGCAGTTCCCGGGTTTAAAGGAACCACCAATACAGCACCCTGTTTATTGGAACCAGCAAAAAAAATAGCCTTATCGCATAAATGGCGGCAAGATTCTAACGCACCATCTAAACAAATCGGTTTCGTAAAAGTTAACTTCACTTTAGGGCAATAGAATGACGTATTTGGATACTTTAAATTGGATGTTTTCCCAACTCCCAATGTATCAAAGACAGGGTAAATCTGCTTATAAAAGCGATTTATCAAACACCATTAAATTAGCACATCATTTAAAGAATCCAGAAAAAAATTTTAAATCTATTCATATAGCAGGCACCAATGGAAAAGGTTCTACCAGCCATATGTTGGCTTCCATTTTGCAAGAAGCCGGTTATAAAGTTGGATTATACACTTCACCACATTTAAAGGATTTTAGAGAGCGTATTAAAATTAATGGCAACATGGTGAGTAAATCATTTGTTATGGGGTTTATTAAAAGAAATAAAGCTTTTTTTGAAAGCCAATCATTGTCTTTTTTTGAGATGACTGTTGGAATGGCTTTTGAGTTTTTTTCAAAACAACGTGTAGATATCGCAGTTATTGAAGTTGGTATGGGAGGAAGACTGGATTCAACCAATATTATTACTCCCGAAATTTCGGTAATTACTAACATAGGATTAGATCATACACAGATTTTGGGAAATACTTTAGAATTGATAGCCATTGAAAAAGCAGGCATTATCAAATCAAATACGCCTGTAGTTATAGGAGAAACCCAATTGGAAACAGCATCTATTTTTAAAGGAATTGCAGAAGAAAATAATTCTAAAATCATCTTTGCAGATCAAGAAAAGCAAGCGTCCTACAACAGCGATTTAAAAGGGAGTTATCAATCCAAAAATATCATAACGGTCTTGCAAGTTGTTAAAGAACTTCTCTTAAAAGGCTATAAAATTACTCCAAGACATATTGAAAAGGGGTTGCTTAGTGTTATAAACAATACTGGATTAATGGGAAGATGGCAACCATTAGGAACCTCGCCCAAGATAATTTGCGATACTGGTCACAACAAAGAAGGCATAAGCTATGTTATGGATCAAATTTCTAAAGAGACCTATGAAACGTTACATATGGTTTTTGGAGTGGTTAATGATAAAGATTTAAATACCATCAAAGACTTATTGCCTAAAGAAGCCATTTATTATTTCTGTAAACCTGATATTCCTCGTGGTTTGGAAGCTGATGAATTGCAAAAAACAATGAATAGATTTGGATTTCAGGGCAAGGCTTATAAATCTGTCAGTGAAGCATACAAGCAAGCTATAACCCAAGCAAAGCCAAACGATTTTGTGTTTATAGGTGGAAGTACTTTTGTAGTAGCCGAAATAATTTAATTTTTTACTTAAAAAGTTTTTGCGAATTAAAAATCTAAGTTATATTTGCAGACCAATTGAAAGGGCAATTAGCTCAGTTGGTTCAGAGCATCTCGTTTACACCGA
>Ga0100381_1004720_pt1 | contig 11448 bp, 9 predicted proteins | sample CryGeymeta201505_FD_80416 | JGI IMG/M metagenome (GOLD analysis project Ga0100381, IMG submission 80416) | Groundwater microbial communities from Crystal Geyser aquifers in Utah, USA - Crystal Geyser metaG 2015-05 | ecosystem: Environmental > Aquatic > Deep subsurface > Groundwater | place: USA...
CTGTATGGACGGCACGCTTGATAAAAATACGGCGGTTCATTTTCTTGCGACGGATGCAACCGGAACGGCGATTGATGTCGGCTATTTGAAACCGGATCATGTTTCAAGCGGGCATATCGAAGCGGGTGATATTGGATTTATTGTAACCGGTCTCAAAGACATTGAGTCTGTTCGTGTGGGAGATACGATTGCCAGAGAAGCGGAGCATGCATTAGTTGAAGCGCTTCCCGGATATAAGGAAGTGCGTCCGATGGTGTATGCGGGGATTTTTCCGCAAGACGGTTCTGAATATGAAAAACTGCGCGAAGCTATTTTAAAACTCAAACTTAATGATGCATCACTTACATTTGAGCCGGAACATTCAACGGCGCTTGGCTTTGGTTTTCGCTGTGGATTGCTCGGCATGCTGCATCTTGAAATTGTTCAAGAACGCCTGCTGCGAGAATTCGACATGGATATCGTTATTACAACGCCATCCGTGGGATATGAAGTGACGCTTACCAGTCAGGAAGAAGTGTTGATTAAATCTCCGGCAGAATTTCCTGATTCTTCGCGCATTCAGGAAACGCGCGAGCCTTGGGTGATTACTGATATTCTTTGTCCGAAAGAATATGTCGGTTCTGTGATGCAACTTGTGCAAGATCGCCGCGGAAATTATAAGAACACGGAATATCTTGAAGCGGAGCGCGCGATTTTGCACTACGATATGCCGCTTGCGAGCGTCATTGTTGATTTTTACGATAAGCTTAAAGGAGCGACTGCCGGCTATGCTTCTCTCAATTATAATTTTACCGGCTTCCGCCCCTCAAAGATTGTGCGCTTGAATATTATTGTTGCAGATGAGCCGGTGGAGGCGCTCGCGACGCTTCTTCATGACACGGAAGCGTATCGTCGCGGAAAGGAAATCGTAAGCATTTTAAAGGAGGAGCTTCCACGACAGCAATTTGTGGTAAAGATTCAAGCAACCGTCGGTTCAAAAGTGGTTGCCGCAGAACGCGTATCTGCATTTCGCAAAGATGTGACGGGCGATCTCTATGGTGGTGATGCCACGCGAAAAATGAAATTGCTTGAAAAACAAAAGAAAGGAAAGAAACGCATGCTTGAACATGGCAAGGGTTCTGTTCCTATTCCGCCGGAGGCCTTTATCAAAGTTTTGCGCAGGGGGTAAGATTAATTTTATGGCAAAAAAAGTAAAACTCTCACATAAGATTTTCGCCGTGTTTATGATCGCGGCGATGTTGCTCTTCCTGCTCGGTCCATTGGGAAGTGCCATTTTCGGATCTTGACGTGCCTTTCCAGGCATGCGCTCTCTTGCGAAGATAGCCTTCCATGAAGAAACAGTGGAACGTCGCAAAGCCTTGCCCATTGGATTTTGCAAAAACATTCTCAGAAAAAGACGCCTTCTTAGCCCAACTCCTTTGGAATCGGGGTATTCGAACACCGGAAGAAATAGAGGATTTTTTGCAACCGTCTTGGGAGGAAGGTTGTCATGATCCATCGCAGTTTCGTCAGATGCGTCCGGCGCTTGATCGGATTTTCGCGGCGCTTGAAGCGGGGGAGCGTATTACCGTTCATGGAGATTATGACGCAGACGGGGTTACAGGTTCGACTGTTCTTATTACAACATTGCGGCATATTGCTTCGACCATGGGTCAAGCGAATGCCTTGATTGATTATTATATTCCGCATCGCGACAAAGAAGGTTATGGACTTCATACCGGAACCGTTCCAAAACTGAAAGAGCGTGGAACAAAAGTCATTGTTACGGTTGATTGTGGCATTGCAAGCGTAGAAGAAATTGGCCAAGCACGCGAAGCGGATATGGATGTGATTGTGGTGGATCATCATCAATTTGGTGATGTCTTACCGGATGCGCATCTTATTCATCCGGGACTTCCTGAAGAGACCTATCCGTTTAAGCATCTTGCGGCGGTAGGCGTGGCTTACAAATTTGCGACCATGTTGCTCGCGGAAGCGCGGAGTCGGGATATCGCCATTATGGAAGGCTGGGAAAAATGGCTCCTTGATCTTGTTGCGATTGCTACCGTTACCGATATGGTTCCGCTGATTGGGGAAAATCGTGTCTTAGAAACCTATGGATTAAAAGTTTTAAATAAAACGCGACGTCCAGGTTTGCTCGCGCTGATACGCGAAGCTTCGCTTCCCTTTGGAAGCTTAACAACGGAAGATATCGGTTTTGGTATTGGACCGCGTTTGAATGCAGCAGGGAGAATGGATCATGCGGAAATTGCTTTGCGCCTTTTATTATCAGAGTCTTCCGATGAAGCGCGCCAAATCGCGGATGATATTGAGCGGCTCAATCGATCGCGGCAAGACGTAACGCGCGGGATGATGAAAGAAGCGGAGGCTTTTGTTGCTTCCGCAGATTTTGATTCTTCCGCCAAAGCCTTTGTTTTATGGAATCGTGATTGGTCGCCTTCCCTAGTTGGCCTGGTTGCAGGAAGATTTTTGGAAAAATTTTGGCGGCCCGTTATTGTCATTGGCCAACATGATCCGCATTGGATCGGCTCGGGACGGTCTATTCCGGAATATGATATTACCGCCGGTGTAAAGCGCGTTGGAGAAGGAATATTAACACGTTCCGGCGGACATCCGCGCGCGTGCGGGTTTGCTTTAACCGACAGCACAAAACTGGTGGAATTTCGAAAACGCCTAGCCGCCGATGCGGAAGAACAGCTTGGGAACACCGTCCTGAAGCCTTCCATTGATATTGACGCGGAATTACCGCTTAGCAGCGTTCAAATGGAAACGTGCGAACAGCTCGCGCGATTAGAACCGCATGGGATGGGAAATACAAAACCGGTTTTTCTTGCACGTCATTGCAAAGTACAACAGGCAGACACGATGGGAAAACTCAATCAGCATTTACGCGTTTCTCTTTTCGATGAACGCGGTCGAAAAGTAAAAGCAATTGCGTTTCGAGAAGGTCCGCGTGTGACGGAGCTTGCAAACAATGCGACCATCGATCTTGTCTACACGATTTCCGTGAACGAATGGAATGGCCGGAAAACCGCCGAATGCCGCATCGTAGATTTTGTGCGAAGATGGGATTAGGGATGAGGATGTTCTTATAAGGAATATCCAATCGGGCGGTTTTCGGGTATAAACGGATGTATGAAGCATATCATTATTCGAACGGATGGAGGTGCAAGAGGTAATCCGGGGCCTGCGGGCATCGGGGTTGTCCTTGAAGATGCCCATGGAAAAGTTCTGGAAGAGCATGCAAAGTTTCTTGGCGTCAAAACAAATAATCAAGCGGAATACGAAGCGGCGATTCTCGGGCTTGAGCGCGCAAAACATCTTGAGGCCGATTCAGCGGAAGTTGTTGCCGATAGCGAATTGCTCGTGAAACAGGCGAATGGCGAGTATCGCGTGAAGCATGAAAATCTCAAACCGCTGTATGCGCGGATGCAGGTGATTGTGAATCAAATCGGCCATGTAAAATTCCGGCATGTGAAACGCCATGAGAATAAACATGCGGATTCGCTTGCAAATAGGGCTATGGACGCAGGGGAATAAGGGGTGATCCACGAATAAATCATCACGTGTTATACTACGTTTATCTATGGGCTTGTTTTCATCATCTCCTACACAAGAAAGTTTTATCGGCGTCGACATCGGCTATGCCGGTATGAAGCTCGTTGAATTGAAAAACGAAAAGGGACGCGCGCGTCTCATTACGTATGCGTATGCGGATATTCCGTCAGAGAGCTTGGAGAAGTCTCTACTCAATGATGTGCCCGGCACGGCAAAGCTTTTGAAAGACATGTGCGCGCAGGCAAAAACTACGACGAAGAAAGCCATTGCCGCACTTCCGCTTTCGTCTGTGTTTTCTTCCATACTCAGCGTACCAACGACCAACGAAAAAGAATTGAAGGACGCGGTTTCTGCGCAGGCGAAAAAACTTATTCCACTTCCGCTGGAAGAAGTTTCTCTTGACACAAAAATCATCGACAAGAAAGAGCGGGATAAAAAGTTAGACGTAAAAGCTTCAACGCGCGTGCTGGTAACGGCGGCACCAAAAACGCTTGTACAAAAATATCTTGATCTCTTTAAGCAAGCTGATCTCGAGCTCGCTTCTTTAGAGACAGAAGCTTTTGCAGAAATTCGTTCTTTGATCGGGAAAGATCATTCGACGATCATGATTATTGATATTGGATCGCTTCGCACAAATATCATGGTGGTTGAGGCAGGGATCCCATTTATCACGCGCTCCATCGCGTCCGGTGGAAATGCGATTACACAGACCATCGCAAAGACGCTTGGTATTCCGCTTGAGCAGGCCGAAACAATGAAGCGTGATATTAAGTCCATGCAAACCTTCGCGCCCGCGGGAGACTTGTCTCCTATTTTAAGCGTGCTTATCAAACCGATTCTTGATGAGGTACGTTACAGTTTCAATCTTTATCAGTCGCAATCGAATGGAACACCGAAGCGTATTGAAAAGATTATTTTAACTGGAGGTTCTTCGCTTCTTCCGCGTCTTCCGGAATTTATTACACAAGAGATGAATGTAAATGCGTATCTTGGAAATCCTTGGGCGCGCGTTGTGTATCCGCCGGATCTTCGCCCGATTATTGATGAAATTGGACCGCGATTTGCCGTTCCAATCGGCTGCGCGATGAGAGATATCGAATAAATTAAGACTATGTATCTTAGCCCGTTTAATGAGCGTGTTCTAGAAACTGCGAGGCGGGATTGTCTTTTTTCGCGCGCGGATCTTTCTCGTGTGCGTTCTCTTGCGCGCAACGGCCTCTCGCTTGAGCAAGCGCTTGTAGGGACAGGGCTTGTTCCTTATACGAATTACCTTGCCTATCTTGGAATGGCGTCGGCGTTGCCCGTGGTTACCGATCCGGCGCCGGTGAGCGGCTCTCTTCTTTCGTATCGCGTTCAGCTTGAACTACAGTGTCTATTACTTGAAGAAACGGAACAGGCTGCGCATATTGGATTCACAAATGCGGATCCGAGCTTACTCGCGCGCGTTCGGGAAGAACTTCCATCGGCCGTTTCCCTTATTGCATACGTCATTCCGTTTCATGCCTATGTGAAGCATGCTTCTGTTCTTGAACATGCTTCCGTTGGAAAAACAGCCGCTAGTTTCATTTCTCAGCTTTTTGCGGAAGCAAACACGCGGAATGTATTTCAGCTCAGAATTGTTTCAAAAAACGGGAAGCTTATCGCGTATGCGGATGGAACGGATATGCATATTGGAGCGTCGGCGCTTCCGGCAGCCGTTCTTCCGGCGTTTGCTGTTCGGCTTCGTCGGCTTGGAAAAGCGACGGGCTGGCATGTTGAAACCATCTCCGGAGGATTTGAACCGATGATTCATCTCACGAGAATCAAAGGGAACTTGAAACACGCAGTGGAATTTTCCGAAGCGGTGTGGCGGTTCTTGGAGCATCCGAGCGGTGCGCTTATCTTTATTGGAACGGATGCGTATATTGCGCGCCATGTGCTCGCAAAGTTTTCCGCTCCGGAAGGAAAAGAGGCTTTGGGGAATGGGCGCATTGCTTGCTTGCCGGCGGATACTTCTGAAGAACAGGAATTTGCCGTCCATGCCGCTTTGAGCGGCCGGCCTGTTGTTGCGGTTACTTCCAGTCAAGAAGACTGGTGGAAATCGCTTTCACAAGCAGGTTTGAATATTCATCTTGTAAAATCTATGGCACATTCCGATGGCCGCACGTGGTCTGTGATGCGTGCACGCGTATGAAACTTACTGTATTGCTTGTCGAAGACGATAAACTATTCGCAACCATTCACGCTGAAGCTCTGAGAGACTTGGGCTATACGGTTTTATTTGCCGAAGATGGAGAGGACGGCGTGAAGAAAGCGCAAACGGAAAATCCCAATGTCATTGTGCTGGATATCGGTTTACCGAAAAAAGATGGATTCGAAGTTCTGAAAGAATTAAAAGCTTCAGACGAAACGTCGAGCATTCCCGTGATTATGTATTCTCGCTTGAGTGCGCGCGAAGACGTGAATCAAGCTCTCGCTCTTGGTGCAAGTGAATATTTAATTAAATCGCAACATACGCCGGAAGACTTGGCGGAGCATGTGCAGCGCTTTGCTTCCTTGCGAGCCGGATTTTCGTCCGTACAGCGCGTGTTACTGTTCGGGACGCTCTGCGTTCTTCTTGGAATAACCTTTTATCAGTATCTTGTTTTTCGCGATCGGAGTTATGACGCGGATACGTTGCTCGCGGCGGAACGGGCGCGCCAAGCTTTTTTGGCGGCTGCGCAAGAACAATCGACGCTTGTATGCGATTCCGGCTCCGCGCTTTCCGCTTGTCGCGTTTGTACAGGTGGCGATTGTACAGCGGGCGATCAAACGCAGACAGTTTTGCATTCTGAGTGGTTTGGTTCGGGTGAGGCTTGTACGGAAAATAGTACCGCGCCCTGTGCGCTTTCCGTTGAATGGGTAGCCGGAAAGGAAGGGGATTTGCGGCAAGCGCGTATCCGTTTTTATCAAAGAAGAAGCCGCGATGGCCGTGCCGGGGGGCGAACGTATGTTCTCGGACCGGCAGGCATCTCGCTCTAAAATAATGCCATCGTGCTATACTATGCGCGTATGATTCAAAAGACTTTTCGACGTGGATTTACCTTATTGGAAATATTAATCGTCATTGCCGTGTTTGGGCTTTTGGCGACGCTCGCCGTGTTGTCGCTCAATGGCGCACGCGCAAGCTTACGCGATGCACAGCGCGTATCCGACATAAGTGTCTTACGAGCTGGGCTTGGACAATACTGGCTTGAAAAAGCGACCTATCCGGTGAGCGATGGAATGGCTTTAGGCCAGTCGGGAGCGGGGAGTGAGAAGCTTTCGAATGCGGGTTTTGTTGCGGCAGAAGATCCGGCGACGCCTGTCTATCTTGATCGTGTTCCGACGGGGCCGAAAGTGGGTGAATATTATCAATATCGCGGAGGGCCAAATGGTTACTCCATTCGTTTTCAAACAGAAACCAAAACGGATATCGGAGATGCGAATGTTTACTATGCGCATGCCACGGGCATGGATAACGAAGACGTGAACAAATAAGAGTATGTTTCTTCCCATCGTTGCGCTGCTCCTCGCCTTTCTTCTTGGAATGGCTTTAGGCTCATTTATAAATGCGCTGGTTTGGCGCATGTACAAAGGTATAAGCCTTTGGGGACGCTCACAATGTCCGTCTTGCGAAGTGCAGATACGTGCAAAGCATCTTTTTCCGGTTATTTCCTGGATTATTCTTGAAGGAAAATGCAATAATTGCGGAAACCGCATTAATTTTCAATATCCGCTTGTTGAGTTTCTTGGCGGCGTCATTGTGATGTTCGCTTTTGCGCGCCATATTTCTTTTACGGGAGGCCATATGGACTACGCAGCGCTTATTTTTGAGATTCTTTTTGCGCTCACGCTTCTTACGCTTGCGGTGTTCGATTTTCGATGGAAACTTCTTCCCATTGAGTTTATCGCCGGCGCGACGGTTTTCTTTGGGATTTGGAATGTGATTGCAACACGATCCATTTTCCCTCTTGTGCTTGGCATTGCTTTTGGGGCTTTATTTCTTGGTCTTCAAGTTCTCCTTTCCCGAGGCAAATGGATGGGCGCGGGTGATCCTTGGGTCGGTGCACTTCTTGGAGCGGGACTAGGCTGGCCGAATGTTAGTATCGGTATGTATCTCACATATGTTGTTGGTGGATTTTTCGTACTCGTTTTGTTAGTTCTTGGTCTTGTGCGGCGGAAAGATCGTGTTCCTTTTGCGCCTCTGCTCGCCATCGGCGGGATCAGCGCTATGTGGTTTGGAGATCAAATTGGTCTTTGGTTTGCCCGGGCACTTGGATGGATGTAAGTTATTTTCATGAATAAGGCGGATGCAAAAAAGCGTATTGAAAAATTACGCCAAGAGATTTCCAAATACCGCTATGCCTACCATGTGCTTGATACGCTTGAGATTTCTGAAGCGGCACTTGATTCTCTCAAACACGAACTCTACAAACTTGAACAGCAATTTCCGGAGCTTATTACGCCGGATTCGCCAACACAGCGTGTAGCCGGAAAGCCGCTCGCTGGATTTAAAAAAGTACGTCATTCCGCCAGGATGCTTTCTATTGAGGATGTTTTTAAGCGCGAAGAAGCGGACGAATGGCTGGCACGCATTCAAAAACTTGAGCCGCACGCAAAATTCGATTTTTTTGCTGAAGTAAAAATGGACGGGCTTGCAGGCTCTTTAGTGTATGAAGATGGCGTGTTTGTTCAAGGCTCTACGCGCGGAGATGGAACGGTAGGAGAAGACGTCACGCAGAATCTGCGCACAATTGAAGCTATTCCGCTTTCGTTGCGCGTTCCGCAGCCACGTGAAATTGAAGCTTTTCTTAAAAAACATCATGGGCACATTCAGGCGTCGCGCGTGCGCGAAGTTTTGGAACAGCATGCCGGACGCATTGAAATTCGCGGAGAAGCTTATATGACAAAGTCGCAACTCGCGACTCTTAATAAAGATTTAGCAAAAAAACAGCAGCCGCTTTTAGCGAATCCGCGCAATGCCGCCGCCGGTTCCATCCGTCAGCTGGATGCGTCGGTGGTTGCTGGGCGCAAGCTTTCCTTCTTTGGCTATGCCATGGTTGGGGACTACGGAACGACTACGCATGAACAGACGCATGAAATGATTGCTTTGCTCGGCGTGCCGCAAAATCCGCATAATCGTTTTTGTAAAAACTTGGACGCGGTTGAAGCGCTTCACGCCGAGCTCTATAAAAAGCGCGAGAAACTGGATTATTGGGCGGATGGTGTTGTGGTGAATATAAATGAAGACGCTATTTTCGAGCGGCTTGGCGTGGTTGGGAAAACACCGCGCGCGATGATTGCTTGGAAGTTTCCCGCGGAACAAGCGACGACGATCGTTCGCGATATTGAAGTTTCCGTTGGACGTACAGGCGCGCTTACGCCCGTTGCTTTGCTTGAGCCGGTGCCTATTCAAGGAACAACCGTGACGCATGCTTCTCTGCATAATGAGGATGAAATTAAACGACTCGGTTTGAAGATTGGCGATACCGTTATTGTAGAAAAGGCGGGTGATGTTATTCCGAAAGTCATGCAGGTTTTGCCAAAACTTCGCACCGGAAAAGAGCGCGCCTTTTACATGCCGAAAAGCTGTCCGATTTGTGGTTCGAGCGTGGAGCGTAAAGAAGGGGAGGCGATTATTCGCTGCACAAATTCCAAATGTTTTGCCATGCAGCTTGCGGGGCTTTTGCATTTCGTTTCAGCCTTCGATATGCGTGGACTTGGAGAAAAAATCGCGGAACAGCTTATTCAAAAAGGATTTGTTCATCAGCCATCAGAATTATTTTCTTTGGAAGCCGGAGACTTTTTACAATTGGAAGGCTTCGCGGAAATTTCCTCGAATAAGCTTGTAAAGGAAATTCAAGCGCATCGAGAAGTCGAACTCGGACGTTTTATCAACGCGCTTGGTATTCCGCATGTCGGCGCGCAAACGGCGGAAGACTTGGCAAGACATTTTGGAACGATTCAAAACTTCCTTCAGGTGAAGGCCGATGATTTGGAAGAAATTGATGGAGTTGGAGAAGTTGTCGCAGAATCCATCATGACGTATTTGCAGGATGCACATCATAAGCAAGAAATAAAAGATTTGCTTGAAGCCGTACATGTGAAGCCGGCGACAAAACGTGAAAAGACAGGGCCGCTTCTTGGAACAACTTGGGTATTTACCGGAACGTTTTCTTCCATTGCGCGTGAAGTGGCAAAAGAGAAAATTCGTAATCTTGGCGGAACTATTTCCGAGTCGGTTTCAAAGAAAACCTCATTTGTTGTTGTCGGCGAAGAACCGGGAAGTAAATACGATAAGGCAAAAAAATTAGGGGTTGGAACGCTTTCAGAAGCTCAGTTTCTTCGAAAAATTCATTCATAAAGCGCGGGAGTCTCGCCCTTGTCGGTTCGGCTGTTTTTCGGCTATGATTTCGCCATGTCTATTGAACGAAAAGAAGTAGAGCATTTGGCGCTTTTGTCTCGCATCGGCTTTTCCGATGAGGAGCTTGAACGCATGGAAAAGACGCTTGATCCCATTTTGGACTATGTCGGAAGACTTTCAAAAGTGGACGTGCAAGGCGTAGCCGAATATCAAGATGAAGAACCTGGGCTCGGGCTTCGGGCCGATGTACCAAGTGATTGTGAAGAAGACGTCAAGCATATTATTCTAGAAAACTTTCCGGATAAACTCGGCGATGCACTGCGTGTTCCGGGTGTCTTTGAAAATCCAAAAGGCTGAGTATGATTCAACTTGAATACACAATCGCTTCTGCGGCAAAAGCGTTGAAAGAAAAAACCGTTTCGGCAACGGAATTGGTTCGTGCATACCTCGATCAAATTCGCGTGCGCAATATTGTACTGAATGCTTTTTTGGATGTGCATGAAGGTGCCGCGCTTGAACAGGCAATCGAATCGGATGAACGCCGGGCAAAAGGCGAAGCTTTTGGCGATTTGGATGGAATTCCGCTTGCGATCAAAGATAATATTCTTATTGAGGGAACGCGGACGACGGCCGGATCAAGAATCCTTGAAACGTATAAAGCGACGAATGATTCGACGGTTATCAAAAAACTACGCAATGAAGGAGCGGTCTTTTTGGGAAAAACGAACATGGATGAATTCGCAATGGGTTCTTCCACGGAAAATAGCGCTTATGGCCCTACGCAACATCCACGCGATCCGGAACGCGTACCGGGCGGTTCTTCCGGTGGAAGCGCTTGTGCCGTTGCAGCGGACTTGTGCATTGCGGCTCTCGGTTCTGATACAGGCGGTTCCATTCGTCAGCCGGCGGCCTTCTGTGGCATCGTGGGGTTTAAACCGAGCTACGGACATGTTTCTCGCTCAGGATTGATTGCGATGGCTTCTTCCTTCGATCAAATCGGTCCTATGACGAAAAGCGTTGAAGATGCTTCTTTGCTTTTTAAAGCCATAGCCGGTTCGGATCCGCTGGATCAAACAACTTCCATGGGAAGACCGTTTAATCCTTCTTTCCCAAAAAATTTGAAAGGCGTTCGCATTGGTTTGCCAAAACAGGCTTGGGGAGATGGTATAGATGCCGGCGTGCGCGCGCATGTAGAAGAAGCAATTGAAATTATCAAATCACTTGGAGCTATTGTGACGGAAGTTGATCTTCCGGAAACGGAAGAAGCACTTGCGGTGTATTATATTTTGATGCCTTGCGAAGTTTCCGCGAATCTTGAACGTTTCGATGGGATTCGTTATGGCCGACGTGAAACATCCGATACGCTTCTTGAAACGTATTTAAACTCGCGCGGAAACGGATTGGGCGAAGAAGTTCGCCGACGCGTCATGCTTGGAACCTATGCTTTGTCGCAAGGCTATTACGACGCGTATTATCGACAAGCGGCAAAAGTTCGCGCGCTCATTCATCAAGCGTATACGCGGGTA
>Ga0100381_1004728_pt1 | contig 11443 bp, 9 predicted proteins | sample CryGeymeta201505_FD_80416 | JGI IMG/M metagenome (GOLD analysis project Ga0100381, IMG submission 80416) | Groundwater microbial communities from Crystal Geyser aquifers in Utah, USA - Crystal Geyser metaG 2015-05 | ecosystem: Environmental > Aquatic > Deep subsurface > Groundwater | place: USA...
AGGAAGGAACATCTAGTATGGCAAGAGCTATATTTAAAGGGAGGTGGGAGGGGAACAGTAATTCAAAAATTATTATTGTTTGTCCTTCATCGTTGATTTTGTGCGTAGTGACGATCGCGTGTTTATGGCCTTGAGCTATCCATATACATACAGCAAAATGGTCAACTTTCTAAAAAAACTCAAACCTAAATCAGATAGCATCATTGTGTAGCAGTCCATTCTGACCTACACCATCTCCAATAATGCTATGCCTCTGCTCAGAATAAAACATTAAAAGTACGAAGGCGGGAAAAAAATAGTCGTCATGGGCAGACAACATCCTGGATAAACTGTCAGCTCTTATACTTTCTAAGGATTCATCAGGTCAGTTCTTGACGATGAGAAATTGCTATCGAATTATGAGATAGTGGCAATTCCAATGGTCAATCCTGATGGCGTTATTTATGGAAATTTCCGCACAAACCTCTCAGGTTTCGATCTCAACCGACAATGGCTAGAACCCGATCGCTTCCTCCATCCTTAAATTTTCGCTATCCGTAAACTTCTCAACTCTCTCAAATAAATATCTTTCGTTTTGGACTTCCACGGCCACTCGAAAAAGTACAACTCTTTCATATTCGCTTGCACAGGCTAACCGATCTATCCCTTTCGAGTGTTCCCTTATATTTTTAGCAAACAGACAGCTTTCTTTTCTGTCAAAGATTGCACGTATAACCTGACACCGGATAAGGAAAGAACAGCTAGAATTCAGATGTTTCGACAGGTGAATAAGCCAGCTATCTTCACTGTTTAGACATCTTTTTTTGGCTATGAAGATAACATGGGCAAAAAATGGAGATGGGGCATACAAGATTTGTATAAAATTGGCTAAGCTGCAGCCGAGAGTGTTAGAATTTACATGCTGAGAAGAAAAGAGTTGATGGCATATGAGAAAGAGGTCAAAGATAAGGAGTATTTATTCGATCAGTGGGCCTTCCAAATGCGCAGAGATGACATATAATCTGAGAGCAATCCCTCTTAAGATGAGTTGACGCCCATCGAGAGAAAAGAGCAAGTCATGGAATCAAAAAACAAAAAGAGATCCAAACCACCCTCAAAGAAAAAAATAAAGAAACCTGCTGAGGATGAACTGACAATCTTAAGCAAACAGCAGGCATAGATTGAGTCCAAGAGAAATTTGCTTTTCCTCGGAGAAAGAACACAATCCTCAAAAAAGAACACTGGAGCAGTGATTGTTCGTAAGAAAGTATAGAGATAAAAGACTGCTCCTTTTAGTTAGAACAAGTTCAAGTCAAAAAAAGTAGAAAGAGCCATGTCTATCATCACTTCCAAACCGCCAAGACCATCCCTCCCCAGCAAAAAAGAACAAGAGCAACATCAACCTACTTCCCTTGATGTCAACATCACTGAGCCCAAATAAATAAGAGAACGGCACAATTCTTCCAGACAGCCCAAGAAATAAGCGACACACCAGAAACAGAGATAATAAAGATAAGAATAACCTGAAGCCAGGGTTCAGACCATTACTTCAAATTTATTCAATAAGCCTAATTTCTACAATCATTTCCAGAAGTTTAGAGAAAAAGAAGCGGCTATGTACAGCAAGACTCATAGCTTAGAGGTAAACAGCAATAAAAAAGACCTCAGCTTCAATATCTCCAACATCGACATCCTCAAAAAACTCATCTTCCACTAGCAAGAAGAAATCGACTCCAGAACAGAAAAACGCAGAATTGGAAGTTATCACGCCAGACATAGTAGAGCTATCGGGTCAGCTGCCAAAATGCATTAAGATAACATGAAGAAAAGCCTAGAAGAATAAATCACCAATCGAACGGAAGCTTTGCGCAACTGTCAGCGCAAGATGAATTAGATAGCCTTTCAGGACGGGTTGGCGGAACATCAGGAATGGCAGATTCCTCGGGCTGTGCAGTTGACTAAATCTCCTAAATTTCCTGCCATTCGTGGTGATAGGAGGCCTGATTACTTACATTTTTGAACTAGCACAACGATAGTTAGAATATATATTTTTAAAAAACCATCTATAGAAAACTAATGAATAAGTTACTCATGCAATACCTCAACTCCCAACAAACTTCCCCCACAGCATCCAGACCCGCCTCCTGTGACAGCACCAACAGCAGCAATGGGCCTGCCAAGACAAAAGTCATCAAATACAAAACCGAACTATGTAGGACCTATGAAGAGAAAACCTATTGCCCCTATGGAGGCAAGTGCAGGTTCGCCCATGGTAAGGAGGAGCTTGTGATGGTCGAGGCTGAGCTGTCGAAGAAGAAACGTTGTAACGGTTTCTGGATGAATGGTTGCTGTTCCTATGGAAGACGATGCAAATTCGGGCATGAAGAGTTGAACTGGGAGAACATGGCTTGCTTGTTGGCGTTGGAGGCTCAGTGTGAAGCTGCTCCTAAGGTAGATTCCAAATTGATGAAGTTATTGGGCTGATAAATGATTGTTTTAATATCTCTGATGCTGTATTTGCGCCATATCATAACTGAACTCATCCCGCTAGCATATCCTACAATTTGATCATATTGAGATGGGATCGGTTAAGCCAGTCAATAGAAGTATAGCTAGGCTAGTGATAGAATGGCAGTATATTGACATTATTGAGATCATTGTATAATCAGTCAGAAAGAAAATTTTCTTATCTTCCTGAACGAAGGTTCGTAGTTTTCATACTCTTCGCTGTCCTCAAACGAGCAGGGAGACAGAGGTCTCTTAAGACATCCGCTCTCGTCGTTGCTGTAAGGATTCACGAAGTATTGTGCTGTTACCAACATGGCAGTAGCACAGTAGACTTCCACAAATCTTCTGGCTCTCTACTTGAGAGCACTGGAATCTAGAAGATTGACACCTTTTACGGAGGTCAGATTTTATAGATTAGCAGTCTCAGCAATCTCAGAGGCTGCCTCCAGTAACTCAGCATCAGAAGGTTCTTCAGCCTTGACGCTTTCGTATTTCTCCACAACCTTGTCAGCCAACCTTACGAATTCAAAAAGGATGGGCTCTTCAGTTTGACTGACCACGATGTCTAAGAACTCTTCAAGTTTGTCAAAAATCACCAACTTCTAAGAAATTTTTTAAACTTTTTAGACAGGAAGATTGAGAGCAGGGCTTCTAATGACTTCCTGAATGGAGTTGTACTGGTTGGCTTCTTGTTTTCCGAAGAGGTCACCATAAGGGGATCCGTTGGACGGTTTATTCTGAGGAGTTCCATAAGATTCCATGAAATTCTATAGTTCTTGTTCATAGACAGTCTGATGTTCTTTGATGAATCCCTTCTCAAAGCTGATTTCATAGCCGCTGGCGATGTCCTTCTCAGATTTCCTGTAAAAGAACTCACACTCATCATGATCATCATTGCCTAGAGTTGTGGGATCGAGAGCCTTTTTGAAGTTGGGGCTGGAAGTGCCAGGATGATCAAGATCGTGGCATGAGTAGAGGTCCATGTTGTTGAACTCATAACATCTGTTGTAGTTTGACATAGCTTTCTTTTAAATTATTATAAAAGGCACCATTAAACAGCAATATAAATGGAGTTACCAACAACAATGACTTGTTTGTGCCTAAATTATGCAGGAAACATCCTCCTCTACTCCCTTCTTACCCTCCTCATTCCCTCCTATATTTACTTTTTCATTTGTGGCTTTTTCCCAAGTCTGAGGGTATTCGTTCCAGATAATTCCGTCGGCCCAATCATCAAAAGTCAACAAAAATGCTGTCCCTTTGATCCCAAGAGCCTTAACTAGACTGCTTGAGGCAGATCGAAGCTTATCGCCTCGGTTGACGACCTGTATTCATGTAGAACAAAAAGAATTTGCCCCATGCTGGTCAAAACTGAACTCGCTTAAATCACCCAGAAATATGCAAGCCTTTCTAAGACATTCATCTGGAAGCCATTTTCCTGGTTTTCGAAACCAGCCAAGGCAGCTGACGTTTTGAAGAGATAGCTTTCGTGACACAAAACCCAGCCTTGGAGGTTTCGTGCGTCGGATATGAAGAAAACAGAATGGATGGAGATTAGACATCAACTGGAACTGCAAAATCGGATGATTCAATGATATAGGCTGTATTAATAGATAAAAGAAATATTATGTTTGCGACTTAACAGTATGACATTTTGCATTGTTTTATTGGATTCCAAACTGGCATTTTAAAAATGATAGCATAGAACTTCACAGCCACGGCAACTGTCAGAAAATTGACATTCGAAATCGAAAATTAAGTCAATACGGTACTCGCTGTAGCTCAGACCAGGGTAAGCTCAGTATAGCCCACCATGACGCCACCGTATGGAAAACCATCTGAGAGCCAGGCTCGTAAATAATTTTAGAGACTGCTTTAGTAGCTCAAAAGCAACATAATAAAATGCATCTCCTCTCGATTGCCCTCTATCATTGGTACTGATTCCTTAAGTCTCAGAACTGGAGTAGCGTTTGCGATAGAATTTGTAGGACGCAGAAGAGTAACGTTAGTAGTGGCGGTAAAAATACAAAAAAATATTCAACCTCCACGAAAGCAACCAACTGCAAAACGACCAACTTAAGATACAAATAATCACCCTCTCCGACAACTACGAATCCATCACCAAAAATCATTAATAGCTCAAGTATAAATACCAGGAGCTCAAACAGCAGAGTTAGAGTAAACAGTAAGAGCAAAAAAACCAGCTGTACCTTGATAAGATCAACGAACTCAACAGGGCAGTCAGCAGCAAAAGTAACTCGATTGATAGCGATCGCGAAAACATCAAAAGTTAAATAGAGGTGCTCAATTGCTAAAGATAACTGTTTCTTGAAGAAATCCGACAGTCTCAGCACGAGATTGGACAATTCAAGGCCAAGATGGAATAGGTCATATAGGAAAAAGAAAGGGTGAAGAAAGAAAATGATGAGCTGGAACACTTGCTCAAAGGAGAACAGGAAAGATGTGGAAAACTCGATCGGGAAATTATGGAGCTGATTGACAGTAATCAGGAACTGAAGGTTGAAAAATTAGAGCTTAAAGAAAAGATGGGGAAATTACAGAGATAGATTGAAAATCTCAAGGAAGATGTAAAAGCCGAGCAACAACAAAATACTGTTAAAAATGAAGAAAAAGAAGCATTAAACGGATAAATAGTGGAACTCAAAGGTGCAATCGTTCAGCTCAAGGGGTAAAATAGTCAAAACAGGCATAAAAATAGTGAGCTTTAGGAACTCAATCGCTAGCTCAAGACAAAAGCAGCCGATTCATCCAAGTAAAATGCTCAACTTCGCACCGAAATCGAGAAATTGTTAACCCGGCTTACCTAAACCACCGAATCTCTTTAAAAAAGGAGAATTGACGAACTTCGCAGACTGACCGATGAGCTCACAATTTAAAAAAGCAAGAACCATCAACACAATCAGTAATCTTCAAAGAAAAATCACGATAAGGTGCAGTAGATATCAAAAATGCACAGGGAGATAACTGGAAAATTGTAGCAGAAGATTCTCTTGCTTGAGAAGGGCAGCAAGGAGAAGAAGGAGAGGATCAGTCAGCTGAAGTTTGAGGTTGAGAGATTGTATGAAAGTTTGCAGATACAGGTTGAGAAAGAATACAAAAGTGCTGAGAAGATCAAATAGTTGTCGAATAAATGTGAGGGATTAGCTAAGATTAAGAAAGAGCTGGAGGAGAAAGTAGCCTAATTTGAATAAAGCGAGGATGCAAGAGAGTAAAAAGCTGGTTCCTTAAAGGCCTAGCTAAAATGCAAAGACAGAAAATTAAAAAAAATGAGCGATCTTCATCACAAACTAGTCAAGGTTGTGCTTCCCAATCTCAAATAGGAACTCCACAATACCAAACTAGCTTGTCAGCATTTCTGTAAAATGATTCAAATGTAAAAATAGCAAACCGCCTTCCTCTTCACAGCTCGGCAGTAAAATTTCACCAGATTGCTGAGTCAGACCCTTCTCCAACGACAGATCACTACCGAGCAAAGTAGTATGGCCCACCAAGGTGAAGTCCTAAAATGGAAGGAAGCTTGCAAAAGCTACGAGTAGAAGTATGCCTGTCTGAAGGAAGCCAACTAGCAAATGTCAGATGAGTTGAATAGAATTAGAATAAAATTAGCTGAGAGCTAGGAAAGTAAAGAACAGCAGATCGAAGAACTGCAGGAAAGATTAGATAAGCAAAAATTATAGCAAATTGGCACTTTGAGAACAGTCTAAAAACTAAAAGAGAAATGCAGGGAAGTCGAGCAGTACTATAAACTAGTTGAACAACTGGAGAAGGAAAACTACAAACTCAAAGAATCTTTCAATCAACTATAGACTTTCTCTTTCCGAGGTGACACCTTCAATCACACCAAGCCACGTCAAAAGTTCACAACAGAACCATAATCCAACCAGCACAGTCGCACCACTCTCAGCAACTATATCACAAAACCCTCCCATAATATGAACGACCTCACAGCCAAGGCAGATCAGCAGCGCTTGCGTCTCGAAGCAGTCAAGCGGGAGTACACTCTCATGCAGCAAAATGACTATTGATATTTACTATTATTCTTTATTCAGTTGAAATGATCGATGGTTTTGCTAATCATTGCTTAAGCTCTTCTTGAGATTTCCAGTCTTCAGATAATCCACTTTCTTCTCTATATATGCTATTAGAAAGCACTTTTCGACGAGAGGTAACCATTTTTCATGCTGATAGTATGAATTTGAAAGGGATGAGTTGAAACGAGCATATATCTTTTTTGTTTAATTTCGAACCACTGAGGAATTTAAGAAATTTCCAATCCTAAAAATTAATTAAGTTATTGCTTATATTTGAATTATGCGTACTTCCGGCTTTAGAAATTGCCAAAGAGCTGATCCCTTTGATCAGGCCAAAAAATTAATGAACTTCCGATTAGTTCAGCTGCAAGAAGACATCGTAAAGAGTTATAGTAACGTAGCTGAAACTGTTCAAAACAAGGCAGGAAAAGGAAATGATGCGAAAGGTAAGTCTAAATATATGTAGACGTTGCAGCAGTTGATTGATGGAGAAGGCACCTTGCAGGGAAAAATCTAGAGAATGATGTCGATTGCTGAGCAGATGGAAATTGTTAGGCATGAGGATTTCTTGGAGACCATCGACAGTTTTGCTGAAGAGAACGCAGTATAATACCCCTATCGACACTATGACAAGGGATACACCAGATATCAAGCAGAATAGAAGAAAAGCAACCTTAATGATCAGTCAGTCCAGTATTCCCGCTCCCACAACAATCTCACCAAATCGATAACCTCTCAAAGCTTATCCTCACTCTCACATAACAACCCACAATCCTCTCACTCTTCTCTCCTATCTTCGCAATGCAAATCCCGCAAGCCCTCAGATTATTAACTGTAGAATCTGCGTCACAGAAGTCAAAAATTATCAAAAGATTCACTGCTGAGCAATGGAGATTACTAAGATAGAGTTGATGAGATTTAGGAAGATGATTTGTTTTCCTTCAGGACTCAGGAAGCAGGTTCTCCTGCTCGGGAGTTGAAAGGCAGGAAAAATAGTGGAGCGTTTGATCGAGGAACTGGCAAAAGTATCATGTATGATTCCCCTTTGAGACTATAAAAGACAAAAACTCTCAGGAACAGCCATAACAAAAGTTAAAAAAAAGGCAGCTGTGGGGTCTCACCAAAAGCTAAAAAGACCAACTACAACGGTTCAAGCTTCATGTACTTGCCAGATAAAAGCCTTTCTATAAACAAAAAATCCCATCTCTCCAAAGGAAAAAGAAAACTAAAGCCTGAAGCGATTCAGAAGCTCTACAAACGTAGGTTTTATATTATTGCAGGTATTCAGAGGCGAATAGAACTATCTGGATGCGTGGCCGATGTGATAGAGCATTCTATACCCTCAGCCGATAGCAACTACATGCTAAACAGGATCAAACACGAGCTTGAGACCAGGTCTTCTCTTTCGGATTAAATCCTCAATCGCCTCTCAAATGCATTTAAATGGCATTGATATTCCCTTACTACTCTTCCTCCTTTGACTTTATAACATTTAAATCCCAATGGATTACCTGAAGATCTGCCAGATGATCTCCATCTACGGTGTTCTTTTCTTCGTATCTGGCCACCTATATAGATATTTCTAAGCATCTCTATGGCCGCTCACCCTCAGCACTTCGAGTTCTCCATCAACAACGATATCATCTCCAGCAGTATCATTGTCTGTGTCGCATATGGAGTGATTCTAATCGTCACTAGTTTGATGAGGAATGCACGAGAGAAGAAGAAAAGAGGTAGTGATCAAGAGCGAAGAAATTTGATCAGTTAAGAAGAGGAGCGTAAGAAATGATGTGATGTAGTTTAGTGAGACAATGATCGTATATGGAGGAAGTGTAGGATATTTTAATGGGTATACATAAATCACTCACTATTGGACAGTTACACTCTCATTTATTGGGTTGTATTGACTGTTCTATTGAGGAAGGTCAGGTTCTCTGTGAAGCTCGCGACTTTATTATACTTACTCTTAGCGGTCCTCGTATGGATGGGATTCACGCTCAAGCAAAGCATTTTCTGTGCTTTCCAACAAGCTAGGAATAGGCTCTGACTTTCTGCTTTTCTTGATCAGGCAGCAGCTGACAGCGGCGATCACCAGCAATAGCCCAGAAAACGAAAAGATCGCCAGTGCTCTAGGAGCAGCCAGAGCTATCTTCAAATCCCCCAGCAATTCCTAAGCAGCCTCTTCGCTCACATTTGCTGATCTGTAGACAGATAAGACAGGCAACAAAATTTTATCTCTCGAGAAGAGCATATCAGGCTAGAGGTATACACTGGATTGGAGGAAAAGTGTAGCTTCGAAGGTAGCCCCTGATTTTGGCTCAAGAACCAGCACTACTTCATCATATGAGTTGGCTACTTGCTTGTGGGTACCCGATTCGTCATAGATGTCGACTTGTTGCATCCAGTAGTCATCAGCACCGTACCAGTGATTCTTAGATGCGAACATGGGTAACCCAAGGAATGAGATGTTAAGCAATCCTTTGTACTTCTGATAATAATTTTCATTGGGCGGATATTCCTCACTAGAAGCTAAGGTGTTATCCGATATCCTATACTTGAACAGGTCAAATCCATACTTACTGGTCTCCTCTTGGAACTGCATCTCTGCCACTCGATACAGAGTATCCACATAGATGTACTGCTTATCCTCGGTCGTGCTCATGGGTAAATTTTGAACAGCATCAGTTCCATGCAATCTGACCTCTTCTCTGTAGGGATTCACCTGTTCGCTGATGATGTGGTAGCCATCATAGTATGTTTTGTTGTATGTTATGTATGGGTATTGGTAATTTGTGAGGTAGTTGCGAGTGAGGGAGGCGTTGGAATAACCTGTGTACATAGACTAAGGATCGTAGCAATCTTCGAGAGTTTTGTTTGGGTCATTAACCATGACAGTGGTCTAAATAGAGGGATCTCCCCCGAGCATGGGATCCATCTATTTGAATTGCTGGAGAAAAGGATCAGTGTAGCCAAAAATTAGCTATCGAGGAGTGCGCTTTTGGATGAGGCCGCCAAAACCTACCTAGATTACAATGAATCTCATGAACTAGGTCAGTAGTGTTTTGTTCTTCCAGTTGTACTTCTCATAAAATTTATCGGCATCGTTCTCCAGCAGCATGTCTTGAGTGCCAGGCACGCTGTAGAATTTATCAAAGCTCAAAATTGAAGCAATTCTTGTATAATTAGTGAAAGTTTCCTAGTCATGCCAAGGGTCTCCAAAGACCTAGTTAAGGAAATGCCTGTACTCAAACTCAGGAATATCTGAATTCCACTTGTGAGCAGTGAGCGTGGGTGAGTAAATATGTGGATGTATGGGACGAAGGGTGACACTGCTGTTGAAAAATTGTTTGGCTGCCAGCTAGAAAGGAGTGCAACGAGCCATCGGATGAACTTTGCATTGATACCACTAACGAAGGCGTTGGTGAGATTGGTCAAGGACTGTTTTCAGAGAGGCCTCAGTCTAGTCGCATAACTCTGCTAGAGCCATATCAGAAAGTGAGTAATTTGACTTGTAGGCTGGAATTGATAAAGGATTATTGCAAGGCTGAACTAATTTGTAGTATCCCATGTAGTTCTCCTGATCGACACCTGCACACATGAGTTCGATACTTTCCTAGCTGATGGACTCAGTTGTACTCAAGATGTATCCTCTGCACTATCCTATCCTATCTGCCAACTCTATCGCTATGGTCTCAGGCACAAACCAATCAGCAAAAGCAGTCACACTCTAATACATAGCCTGACTGAAGATTCCAGCCATCCCTGCATTTTTCCTCTGTCCACCTTGACTTCTCTTCAGAACAAATTAATTAGTAAAATATTTGGCATACTACCACACCACAACCGCCTGATACCTGTCTCCATGAGTAACAGCCTTTAGTCGTTAAAGATTATCCTAATCTTTTGGGTTCAGGTCGTAGGCCTCCCCAATTTCAAATAGTTACGTCAAATTGCCTATATTCAGCAAGGTGCCATTTCGAGGTGCAAACAACAAACTGCTAATCTCCCAGCCAAAGCTTAAATTGTAATATTCCTTCTCTCTGGTCTGGTTTAGGAAGACATATTTGTAAAAAGCTGACAATTAAGGATATCCCTTGCAGGTCGCATTGTCGCTCTGGCAGACACTGTCGGTTGCCTACCCTGATGGAGGATTGGAGGTGAGACCTGACCATCCTAGTTGGGCGATGGCCAGATCGTAGTTTTCACAATGATTGCCGTTGCAGTACCAATCGTTGAGGATGGACTCGACGCTGCTAAACCATGGCTTCATTAATTTTTTTAGCTTGAAGACCGTAGTTTGGTCTAGACCGAAATACTCAACCAGAGCATTTCCAGAATCCAGCTAATCATTATGCAACCAGTTGACCCAAGGTGAATAATTATTAGGATCGCCCAATCCATAGAAGTAATCCCCCCATAAAAAATAGCACATTTAATCTGTAATCTGTAAGGTTTGGCAGTACGTTCTCCAACTTTTGACATTCGCCAAATACTGACCACTGACTCCTTGCCCGATAGCTTGCACTATAATCGTCGCATTTGTCTCCACAAACAACCCGCCATAACCCTGGATGGCAAAGGTCGCATTAGGCACCTTATCCAGTTGACTCCAGAACCCCACAGGGGCCAAATTGATGACATGAACATATTCGTCTATATTTCTAGTTTGAGGGTGTAGACCGAAATGCAGCCAGTAGTTATAGTTGATGACCGATTTGTCCTCCGTGTAAGTGATGTTGGTGAAGTTGCTTAGCTCGGTTATTACGTAGTTGGATATTTAGTTGAATACTGGCCGCTAGGAGCGATAAAGATAACCGCGGGGGTTGGTGAAGTTGAAAAAGGTGAAATTACGAATGGTTGTCACATTGGATTTGCCTGGGTTTTGACCCCATAGATCGCTGTTC
>Ga0100381_1004735_pt1 | contig 11431 bp, 5 predicted proteins | sample CryGeymeta201505_FD_80416 | JGI IMG/M metagenome (GOLD analysis project Ga0100381, IMG submission 80416) | Groundwater microbial communities from Crystal Geyser aquifers in Utah, USA - Crystal Geyser metaG 2015-05 | ecosystem: Environmental > Aquatic > Deep subsurface > Groundwater | place: USA...
GTTTTCAACCTATTTCTAAGTGATCGAATAAGTCGAAGTGAGATCACAGAGAAAAGTAAAGCAAGAAAGACTACAAGGGCCATCTGATCCAATGAGAACTGCATATTAGAAAATCTCCTACAATCAGGTTAAACAAAATAATTGTAAAAGTCAATATTAATATAGAAAGTATAAAAATAATGCAGTATGGACAACATAAAAAACAAAGAATGAATAATTTAGATAATGCATATGAAAAGGCAGCATTGTTGTGAAGAAAAAATATTTCATCAATCATCCCGGGTATGGGACTCAAGGGATTTGAGGGTTGGGTGTGAAGACGCTTTTGGTATAATTTTGAATTGACAATGCTATCTGGAGTCGTATAATAAATGAATGGTCATTCAGTTATTCTGATCAAGGGGGGTATCCATGAATCCGAACGGTGAAATCCTGAATCCGACCCAGGGCGCGCTTTTCTGGGCATTTGTGGTCGTATTTGTTGTTGGCATATTGTATTTCTCGTATTCGATATGGGGATACTATCGGTTGCTGAAACTGGCAAAACCTGAAGATCGGTATGATCGCATTGGCGAACGGTTCAAGCGGATGCTGCTGTTTGCCTTCGGTCAAAAGAGAATTCTGTCTGATGCAAGTACCGGGTTGATGCACGCGTTTATTTTCTGGGGTTTTTGCGTTCTGGCAATTCGGACCATATCTGCGTTTGCTGAGGGATTTTCAGCTACGTCGATGGACTGGTTCTTGAATAGTTCGTTTGGGACAGGTTATCTGTATACAAAGGATGTTTTTGTCATCCTTGTGGCTGTTATGGTGCTCTACGCGGCGATTCGCCGGGCGTTTATACGGCCAAAACGGATTGACCCGTCAATGGAAGCCTACCTTGTGCTGTTACTGATATTCATTCTGATGATCACTGATATGTCAATGGATGCTTCGGCTGCAGTTCTGGGCGAAAAGGTCGGATTTGCCGGACAGATGCTGGCTGGGTTGGTTGCCCAACTTTCCAGGAATGGCCTTTCTCTGGTTTATGATATCTCCTGGTGGGTGCATGTCGTTACAATTCTCGTCTTTCTGAATCTCCTGCCAGGATCCAAGCATTTTCATGTGATAACCGCTATTCCAAATGTCTTCTTTCAGAGACTGACCCCGGATGGGGAAATCGCAAATATAGAGAATCTGGAAGAGTTGTTTGATACTGAAGACGAAAATATTCCGGTCGGTGTATCCGGAATTACAGATTTGAGCTGGAAACAGTACATGGATTTGTATTCCTGTACGGAATGCGGTCGATGCCACGAATTCTGCCCGACCTTCCTGACAGACAAGCCTCTGTCTCCCAAGCGGGTCAATGACGAATTGAAGCACTTCCTCTATGAGCATGAGAAAGAGCTGTTGTCGGGTAAGGGCGCTGCGTTGCCGAGCATTATCGGAAACGCAATCTCGGAAGATGAAATCTGGGATTGCACAACATGCGGACGCTGCGAGGAAGCATGTCCGATATTCATTGAAAATGTACCCCGAATCATAGATATGCGTCGGAAACTTGTGATGGTGGATGCGAATTTTCCGTCGGAACTTCAGCAGGCATTCACTGGAATGGAGCGCAATGGCAATCCATGGAATATTGGTATGAGTAAGCGATTTGAGTGGGCGGAAGGACTCGAAATTCCACTGATGGCGGAAGTAGAAAATCCGGAGGAAATTGATGTGCTTTTCTGGGTGGGTTGTGCCGGTTCTTTTGATGATAAGGGTAAAAGAATTGCGGCCGCCTTTGCAAAAATCATGGAGAAGGCGAGCGTCAAATTTGCCTGTCTCGGTGAGGAGGAGGCGTGTTGCGGAGATCCCGCCCGGCGTGCCGGTGAAGAATATCTCTACCAGACCCTTGCGCAGCAGAATGTTGAAATACTCAATGGCTACAAAGTGAAGAAGATTGTAACGATCTGTCCCCACGGCTTTAATACGATGCAGCATGAATACAAGGCATTTGGCGGCGATTACCAGGTGATCCATCATGCGGAGTTTATCGCGGATCTGTTGAGGGAAGGGAAAATCGTCTTGAACCACAAGGTGGCGAAGAAAATCACATACCATGATTCCTGTTATCTTGGACGTCATAACGGGATATATGCCGCCCCCAGAACCGTGTTAAAATCCATTGAAGGCGTGGAATTAAAGGAAGCTACTTTGAACCGGGAGAAGGGACTCTGCTGCGGTGCCGGTGGCGGCAGGATGTTTATGGAAGAGAACAGAGGAACCCGAATTAACCACAAACGGTTGGAAAACATTGTAAAAACGGCAGCTCCGGAGGAAATTTGCACAGCCTGTCCATTCTGCATGACCATGATTTCAGATGCGGTCAACGAAACGGGAGTGGAAAAAGTAACCACCCGGGATCTGGCTGAAATCGTTCTGGACGCAATGAGTTAAATCTGTAGTTTATTCAACCGGGGGCATTCGCCCCCGGTTGAATAATATTTGCACTGATCCCTGAATAAAATTGAATCAATTAGTAAAAAAATCTTGCGCGAATATACATATAAGAGTATAGTTATATTGTAGTGCGTGAGATGCTTCACTTACATGTTAACTATTATTATTAAAAACAGGGGGACACGATTTGAGAAAGGCATTAATTGTGATTCTGGCACTGGGATTTGTCTTTGGATCAAACAGTTTCGCATTGGACAGAAAGGCGGGAAACGTGGATACGGGAAAGAAAATATTCAGAGAGCAATGCAAGGTTTGCCACAGCGGGAAGGATGCCAAGATACTAACGCCCGCCCACAAAACACGGGCACAATGGAAACGCTATTTGAACAACAATGCGGCAAAACTCGCCGGAAAACACGGTGCAGAACTCACCAAAAAACTGAATCTCAGCGAAGCTGATGTGAACAACCTGTGGGCGTTCTGTTACGTAGGTGCCATGGATTCAGAGAAACCGCAGACCTGCGACTGATGAAATGGCGGAGGTTCTGAACACAGAAACCTCCAACAATTGAGCGTGTGCGAGACGAGTTCATATTAACCATATTAAACAATGGCTTCATTTTATACTGAAGGAGTTTTGATATGAGACGCAATCTCGTCATCATTTTTCTGATTGTGGCATTCTCAGTTTTTTCAGCTTATGCTCAGACAGATGTAAAGAATCTGAAAAAACAAATTGAAGATTTGCAGGACCAGCTGGACGATCTTGCTGACAGAGTGGATATCAATGAGCAGCATACCGTCATGGACAAGATCAATTTTTCATACGAACTGAGGACAAATGCTTATAACATGAGTTATAAGGATATGCGGGGACTTCCGGATTGGGCATCCACAATGATGGGATTGTGGGCATTCAATCGGTTGGCAGTTCCTGCAGGCCAGATCGGCGGAACGCCGCTGGGTTCCGGCTCAGGCTACACATTCAACCCCTCATTCGTAATGGCCAACCAGGCCCTGCTGCAGGGCATGATGCCGGCGATGATGCAAATGGGATTTATTGATGCCAATGGCTTTGTGGACATGAATGGAAACAATCAATTTGACATGTATGACATGCCGATGATTGGTGTTGGCAGTCTGGGTACACCCTACTTTACCGGTACATTCGGTGCTTCGGATATGGCCAAGTACCAGATGATGTTTCAAGGCGTGCAGCCCAAGGTGTTCGACTATGACAACAGCCTGATGTATACCACCCGTCTTCGCATTGACATGGATTCCCAGATCAATGAACATCTGAAATTCGGCGGGCGTATGACCATGTACAAGGTGTGGGGAAATGGCGCGGAGAGCAGTTTCTTCAATGGCCAGATGACCTCGCAGATGATGGACGGACTGGACACCTCCATGCCTTCCGATGACAAGCTCAGGATTGAACGGGCTTTCTTCACCTATTCCTGGGATGGCGGGCATTTCTCTGTCGGCCGTCGGCCGTCCACGGATGGTCCTCCTATGGAATACCGCAACTACAGCGTAGTAGGCGGTTCTCCCATTGCTACTTTGATCAACTGGCAGTTTGACGGGATGTCTCTGGGGTTCAGCCTGGAGAAGGCAACCGAAATCCCCGGTGCATCTATTAAGTTCTGCTACGGTTATGGATTTGAGTCCGGTTACGGCAACTCCTATTCTTACAATTCCGCCAATGCAGATGTTAATGATACACAGTTCGGCGGCTTTATCGCTCATCTGTACCGGACGAGGAAAATTGATTTTGTGGCCCTGTATGCCCATGCGTTCAGTATGGCAGATGGCTTCACCGGTACTGTCGTAATGCCGTTTGTGGTTCAGGGAAGTGATGTCAACCGGGATGGTGTGTTCGATGAGTACTATCTTGCTGCCAACAACGGTGGATATATTTCAAGAACCCAGGCAACATCTAACATAGGGACGGAAGACATGGCCACTCTGCTTGTGCGGGGCGAAGCCGGAAACTTCGGCTATTTTGCTTCCTATTCAGTGAGCAAAACGAGTCCGAACGGTCGTTCCATGAATCCGATGATGCAGTTCTGGGGCAAAGACGCTCTGTTGAATGACAACGGCGGACAGGAGAATCACAGCGGAAACGCAGTTTGGGCCGGTCTCACGTACAATTGGGAAAACGGTGCCCGTCTCGGTGCGGAGTACAACCACGGTTCTAAATACTGGTTCAATTTTACAGGTGCGGAAGACAACATTGTGGGCGCCAAGGCGGCAGCCCGTGGTGATGTATATGAACTTTACTTCACTTATCCGTTCTATGGGACACATTTCTTTCTGACTGGCGGATACCAGAAGTACGATTACGAATATACCGGCAGTGGTATGCCGTTGGGCGCGCCAAAGAAAATAGAGAACGCCACAGCATTTGACGCCCTGATGCCCATCGTAGATAAGGTGGACAATATCTACCTGTCACTGACTGCCCGGTATTAAAAGGGGAGAATATCTCGAAGATGAAGAAATTCTTTGGGTTGATGTTGATGGTTTTGATGGCGGCCATGATTCAGGTCATGGCCCAGGACGATGAGGATCTGGATCAACCCCATTACGGCTACATCCAGAAATATGAAGGTAGCAAGACCTGCCTCAAGTGCCACATGAAAGAAGGGAAAGACGTTTTTCACAGCGTACACTACCAGTGGCAGACAAAAGTATCTAATGTTCTTGGTTTCGCGAAAGGTTCTGAACACGGAAAGATGACAGACCTGAATGATTTTTGCACCAATCCGAGAGCCAGCCGGGTGGGCTGGGTGAAGGCCAAGGATGGAAAGATTGTTGTGGAAGGTTGTGGAAAGTGCCACGTGGGTGATGGCCTGCTACCCTCTGAGACTATCAGTGAGAAGCAGCTGGACAATATTGACTGCCTGATGTGTCACGCACCGGGTTATTCGCGGAAACTGGTGGAAAAAAACGGCCGGAGAGTATGGATTCCCAAAGATGGACCCGAACTGTTGACCATCAGAGCCAGAAATGTGAGAAAACCGACTGCACAGATGTGTTTGCGTTGCCATGCCGGTGCAGGCGGCGGCACCAACTTCAAGCGTGGCGATCTGGAATCGGCCCACTATGAAGCTGATGACAACATTGATGTCCACTTCGCAAACGATATGGCGTGCGTTGACTGTCATACAACGAAAGATCACCACATTGCCGGCCAGGGTGCTGATCTCCTGAGCAATGACCTTCCAGGAGTGAAAGTGGCTTGTGAGAATTGCCATGAAAATGCCCCTCATGACAGTGCCGTACTGAATCGCCACGCAAGAACCGTATATTGCACAGCGTGCCATATCCCTGATTTTGCTAGAGTGGATGCGACAGATATGTACAGAGACTGGCGTACACTTACCATGAATGAAGCAGGTACCAAGTACGAAGAAAAACACATCATGGAAAAGCACGTGAAACCGGTTTATGGATGGTGGAATGGTGCGATTACAGCCCAGGATCCCATGAAGCCGGTTTCAGAAGTATTTGGACTCGTGCACATGACTCAACCGGTTGGTTCGATCAATGATCCCAATTCCCGAATTTATGCTTTCAAGCGTCACGTGGCCATATTACCGATGCTCAAGAAGACGAAGGAGCTCATTCCAGTGGCCGTCACAATCGCTTTTCAGACTGGAGACATTGATAAGGCCGTTATTGCCGGTGCAAAATCGTATCGGAATATCACTATCACGAAGGACGAGTACACTTGGGTAAAGGTGGACCGCTACATGGGTCTGTTCCATGAGGTACTCCCCGGTGCGAAAGCACTTAAGTGCAATGTCTGCCACGGTAAAAAGGCAACCCGCTTTGACTGGAAGGCACTTGGTTACAAGGGCGATCCCAGAAAATTTGGCGGCCGCTTCTCAGCAAAGAAAAAATAATAACCTTAATGCTTAACTTAAAGGGGAGCTGAGGCTCCCCTTTTTTTATCAAGACCAAAAGCAAAGTGGGTGAATCAAATTTCCATGGTACAATCCACGATATCAAAAAACAGGAGAGGATAGATGCCGTTTATAAGTGGCAGGAGGAATAGTCGTTCCGATCAGGGCAAATTGGGAACCTTCCTGGGCGTGTATACACCTACGATTCTGACGATTCTCGGCACAATCATGTACCTTCGTTCCGGATGGCTGACCGGTCATCTCGGGGTATTGCCTTTTCTGGTGATCATTATCGTCGCCAACATAATTACACTTATCACCAGTTTGTCCATCTCATCTGTGGCGACCAATGTGAAGGTGGGAACTGGCGGTGCTTACTACATTATTTCGAGGAGCCTGGGGATTGAAATCGGCGGTGCAATCGGCCTTCCACTTTTTCTGTCCCAGGCATTTTCAGTCACACTGTATGCATTCGGTCTTGCGGAATCGTTGAGGATTGTCTGGCAGGATATTCCCCTTCAGCTTACGACCGCTATTTTTGTGTTGATTGTTGCGGCCATTTCAATGATGGGGGCAGAACTGGCGTTGAAATTGCAGATTCCGATCATGATTCTGGTGGGACTTTCTGTCCTCGCAGTTGTGGGCGGTTCGGCCGGGCATGCAATCGAACACGGCTGGCGATTGGTTGGATCTTCCGGGTATGTAAGTTTCTGGAGGGGATTCGCGATCTTTTTCCCAGCTGTAACGGGGGTCATGGCGGGGTTGGGCCTGTCGGGGGATTTGCAGGCTCCGATGGAGTCGATTCCAAAGGGAACGATTCTGGCTGTTTTGACCGGTGCGGTGATTTATATTTCCCTCCCATTTATCATGTCTTACGGGGCCACACCGGACGGGTTGCGTGGCGATCCCCTGATCTGGACCCGAGTGGCATTTCTGGGTAAATGGGTTGTAATGCCCGGTCTCTGGGGTGCGATCGTATCTTCCGCAATCGGAAGCATGCTGGGAGCTCCCCGTACTGCCGTTGCATTGGCCAAAGATGGCCTGGCTCCCCGGGCGCTGGCGGCGAAGGGTCAATCAACAAGAGAGTTGTTTCCCAGTATGGTGGTCTCCACCGCAATTGCCCTTGGCGGGGTACTTCTGGGGAATTTGAATGCGGTTGCGGTGATGGTTACGATATTTTTTCTCACGGTCTATGGAATGGTGAACATTGTGGCTGCTATCGAAGCGTTGAGCGGAGACGCCTCCTGGCGTCCGAAAATGAAATTTCCATGGGTGTTACACCTCCTGGGAAGTTTGGGTTGTTTCGGGGCAATGGTCTTGATCAATCCCTATGTGGGGACGGCGGCCATTGTTGTGGAAGCAGTGATCTGGTTTCTGTATTCCAGAAAAGGGTACCAGATCAAATGGGGTGATGCCAGACGTGGTTTGTACGAGAGTTTGATCCGGTGGTCCCTGATCCGCCTTTCAAACAGGCCCATGACAGCGAGAAACTGGCGGCCCCACATTCTGGCCTTTGTTTCTGATCCGGTGGAACACCTGGATCTGATTCGTTTCAGTGATCTCTTCTCACAGAAAAGAGGAGTTGTGACAGTCTGTGAATTGATGGTGGGGGATCTTTCGTCAGATAATTTGCTAATTGCGGAACGCAAAGAGGAGATTCAGTCGCTTATCAACGAAGAAGAATTTCAGGTTTTCGCCGAAGTGGATGTTGTGGCGAATATTGCAGAGGGAATTGTGGATGTGGCTCAGGCAAATGGAATGGCCGGGATCGAAAGCAACACTGTCTTACTGGGATGGCCGAAGAACCCGGAAGGGCTGGCCCGATTTTTCCCTGTCATGCGGAAGTTGGAAAGACTGGGAAAATCATTGGTGATTGCCCGGACAAATCCCGGACACATTTTCCCTCTAAAGGGGACACCGCCTACGATTCACTTGTGGTGGGGCGGGCTCCAGAGAAATGGAGATCTGATGTTGCTGCTGGCCTATTTGTTGTCGCAGAATTCGGACTGGAATGATACCCGGATTGAAGTAATCAGTATTGCCTCCAATGAATTGATGAAAAAGCAGACAGAAAGGTATCTGAACCGCTTGATGACGGAAATTCGAATACACGCAATTCCACGTGTGCTTCTGAAACCGAAAGAAGAGTCAGTTCTTGATTTGATCCACCGTGAGAGCAGGAATGTGGAGATCGTTTTTTTCGGACTGGCCGATCCGGAACATGGAAAGGAATTGGATTATGCCCGGAGTCTACAGGAAATTGCCGGTGATCTGCAGACTGTATTTTTTGTGAAAAACTCGTCTCTTTTCATGGGAGACTTATTGGGAATGACAGATTCCAGTAACGAGTAGTCGTTTACTTTACTTGAAAATGCTGGAGAATATGAATTTTCGTAATGATGCTGTGAATTATTTTCGTGCCCGAACAGGGTATCAAGTATAATCAGATCCCGAACGAGGTTGAAGATGGAGTTGAAGTGAAAGAAATTACAATAAAGGGAGCCAGGGCACACAACCTGAAGAACGTTGACTTGAAAATTCCCCGGAACAGATTGGTCGTAATTACCGGTTTGTCTGGATCCGGGAAATCTTCCCTTGCCTTCGACACAATTTATGCGGAGGGACAACGCCGCTACGTGGAATCGCTGTCATCCTATGCCCGACAGTTTCTGGATCAGATGGAAAAGCCGGACGTGGATTTGATTGAGGGCCTTTCCCCTGCCATTGCCATCGAACAGAAGACGACCCATAGAAATCCCAGGTCTACTGTAGCAACGGTGACCGAAATCTACGACTATCTTCGAATTCTATTTGCCCGCGCCGGCGAGCCTCATTGTCCCGGTTGTGGGAAACCGGTGTCCTCTCAGTCACCTTCTGAAATAGCTGAAAAACTTTCCGCGTTGCCGGAAGGGATCCGAATCTCCATCTGTGCTCCGGTGGTGCGAGACAAGAAGGGAGAGTTTAAAAAATTCTTTGATGCATATCTTGCGAAGGGCTTTGTAAGGGCCATTGTGGACAAAGAGGTTATTACGCTGGATGATCCTCCGACTCTTGAAAAAAATATTCGCCACTTCATTTCCCTGATTATTGACAGAATAAAGGTTGGACCGGATAGCCGTTCCCGAATCGCGGAATCTGTGGAATTGGCGTTGAAACTGTCAGAAGGCCTGGTAGAAGTTGTTTTTCACAAAACAGAGACAACCGAATTGTTCAGTGAACACTTCGCCTGTCCGGATTGCAATATCAGTATCCCGGCTTTGCAGCCGAGGAATTTTTCGTTCAACTCTCCCCATGGCGCCTGCCCGGATTGTCATGGACTGGGTGTTTTGATGGAGTTTGACGAAGATTTGATTGTAAACCCCGGTCTCAGCATTCGGGAGGGAGCCTTGCTCCCATTGAAGAATCCCGGAATGGGATACCGGAGTGCGTTGTTGAAAACGCTGGCCGCAAATTTCGGATTTGATTTTGATACACCCTTTGGACAGCTATCAGATGCTGCTAAACACGCCATTCTGCACGGAACGGACAGCAAATTGGATTTTGTGTACGAAAGCCGCAAAGGTTCCCGATATCAGTGGCGATCCCATTACGAAGGAATTATTCCCATGTTGAGAAGGCGTTACGGGGAAACGACATCTTCAGACACGCGGGAAGAACTTGAGAAATTCATGTCCGCACGGGAGTGCCCGTCCTGTGACGGGCGGCGGCTTCGTCCCGAGATCCTGGCGGTGACCATAAATGGCCGGAATATCATGGATTTTACCGAACTGTCTGTGGAAAAAGCGATTCAGATGTTCCAGTCACTGAAATTGAATGAGACGCAGACAAAGATTGCCGATAAAATTCTCAAGGAAATTGTGCAGCGCCTGGAGTTTCTCAACGATGTGGGGCTGTCATACTTGACGTTGAACCGCTCCGCCGGTACGCTGAGTGGAGGAGAATCCCAGAGAATCCGGCTGGCAACACAGATTGGTTCAAAACTCATGGGAGTGGTCTATGTGCTGGATGAACCCTCCATTGGGTTACATCAGCGGGACAATCGGCGGTTGATTCAAACATTGGAAAAGATGCTGGATCTCGGAAATACAGTGATTGTATTGGAGCATGACGAGGAAACCATCGATTCGGCAGATTTCGTCGTGGACCTCGGTCCGGGAGCGGGGGAACATGGCGGAAGAGTAGTCTGCACCGGGAAACCGGCCGAAATCCGGGCCTGTCCAGGTTCCATTACTGGAATGTATTTGTCGGGAAGAAAAAGTATCCCGGTTCCGGATATGCGGCGCAAACCGAAAGGATGGCTTACCCTGTCCGGTGCCACTTTGCATAACCTCAGGGGATTGAATACAAAATTTCCCCTTGGCGTGTTCATTTGCGTAACCGGTGTGTCGGGGAGCGGAAAGAGTACTCTTGTCAACGGAATTTTAAGAAAAGCACTGCGAAGAAAACTCGGGGGCCGTTCATTGAAAGGCGTTGGCCTGTCCCGCATTTCAGGGGCTGAGAATGTAGACAAAGTGATTGCCATTGATCAGTCTCCGATCGGTAGAACACCGCGCTCCAATCCCGCCACCTACACCGGCTTGTTTACCCCTATCCGGGAATTGTTCGCACAAACATCGGAGTCCCGGACACGGGGTTATAAGCCCGGCCGGTTCAGCTTTAATGTTAAGGGTGGGCGGTGTGAAAAATGCCGGGGGGATGGACTGATTAAAATTGAAATGCACTTTCTGCCGGACGTATACGTGACTTGCGAACAGTGCGCCGGCAGGCGATACAACCGGGAAACACTGGAGGTGCGATACAAGGGGAAGAGCATAGCGGACGTGCTGGAAATGACAGTAGAGGAAGCATTGGATTTCTTCAGTGCGATTCCCAAAATACGCAACAAGCTCAGGACTCTGTTCGACGTGGGCTTGTCCTATGTACGCCTGGGGCAGCCGGCAACTACCTTAAGCGGAGGTGAGGCCCAGCGAATCAAGCTGGCTCGGGAGCTATCCAAGAGAGCCACAGGGAGCACTCTCTATATCCTGGATGAGCCGACCACCGGCCTGCACTTTGACGATGTGGCAAAACTCCTGTCCGTGCTGAATAGA
>Ga0100381_1004739_pt1 | contig 11428 bp, 16 predicted proteins | sample CryGeymeta201505_FD_80416 | JGI IMG/M metagenome (GOLD analysis project Ga0100381, IMG submission 80416) | Groundwater microbial communities from Crystal Geyser aquifers in Utah, USA - Crystal Geyser metaG 2015-05 | ecosystem: Environmental > Aquatic > Deep subsurface > Groundwater | place: USA...
TGATTTAAAAACTATGTCTGGCAACACTTTACAATTTATTGGAAAAGTAAAACAGCATAGATATGATATTCAAGCAGCTTGGTATGTATATGCCTTAGAACAGTATTTTGGATGTCATCCTGATACAATTGAACCTTTTAAATTTATAGTAGAATCTACAACTAATGTTGGTACTCCACTTGTATTCAAAATTTCAAAAGAAACCTTATTACATGGTCAATATGGGGCTCCTGAAGGAACCTTCAAAGCAGAAAATGGACAAAGAGCCTTGTTTTATCCTGAAGTAAAAGGATATAAACAACTTATGGAAGATTATATGTATTATTCAGAAAGAGATTTTAAAGAAGATAAAATTCTTGAAAATACTGATATTATAGATATTGATTGGACTAAAGGAATTATATCATGTTAATTGGTATTAGTGGAAAAATAGGTTCAGGGAAAGACTTAACTGGAAAAATAATTCAAGCTTTAACAGACAAACCAAGATGCTTTGATGGTATGGATGTTATTACTGAAAAAGAAGTTTCTTATAAAGTTTGGGATGTTCCTACTTTTAGCAATAGAAAATTTGCTGATACTCTGAAAGATTTTATCTGTATGTTGTTAGGATGTACAAGAGAAAGATTAGAAGATAGAGATTTTAAAGAAGCAGAACTTCCTGAAGAATGGTGGTATTATAAATTAGGAAATGGTACTATATTACCTAGAGGATATTATCCTAATGAAGAAGATAATCAGATATGTGAAAAAAGGTATTTAGTGAAAACTACACCAAGATTATTACTTCAACTTATGGGGACTGAATGTGGGAGAGAAATTCTACATCCAAATGTTTGGGTTAATGCAGTTATGAGTCATTATAAACCTACCCCTTTATATGGAAGAGAATCTACAAAAATTAGTGAATTACCAAATTGGATAATCACTGATATGAGATTTCCTAATGAGTTAGAAGCTGTAAAAAGTAGAAAAGGGATTACTATCAGAGTTAACAGAGGAACTGTAGAAAGAACAGGAAAAGTAATTATAAGAGATGAACATCCTTCTGAAACAGGTTTAGATAATGCAACATTTGATTATGTTATTGAAAATAATGGGACTATTAAAGATTTAGTGGACCAAATTAGAATAATTTTAATAAAAGAAAAACTTATTTAAAATGAATTACAAAGAGAAAAAACAAGAAGAAATAGAGGAAATTAAAAAAGATATTAGAAATATCATTAATACAAGTGAGTCAACTCTTTCTTGTCATGATGAAGAACCTGATTATATTTATTTCTCTACCAGAGAAAATGGTGATAATGGTGAAGAACATCATTCAGACATAGACTATAATGATGCTTATAATATTCAAAAGAAAATTGAAGCAAAATATAGAGGAAAAGTTTCAGTAGAAATTGAGACTGTTGATGAATTTGTTCACCTTAATGTAGAATTCTATTAATTATGTTTAAACCTAGTGACAAACAACAAAAAATTTTTGACACTTGGAATGATACAGATAAAAATATTTTAATTAATGCAGTAGCAGGCTCAGGTAAGACAACAACCTTACTTGAGCTTTTAAAATATTGTAAGTATAGAACTTTGTTTCTTGCTTTTAATAAATCGGTTCAAGAAGAGATACAATCAAAAATTGACGAGAAAAAATTAGGTCAAGGAAAAGCTCTTACAATGCACTCATTGGGACTTTCAGCAATAAGAGAACACTATAAAAAAGTGGTCATTAAAAATGGAAAGAACTTTGATTTACTTAAATTAGTTCAGACAAAACATAAAAGTATTTTTAAATACATGAAGTGGGAAGATAAGTTAAAACTTAGTTACACTTTAATGGATATGAATGATATTTCTAGGTTATTCTTAACTGATGATATGGGAGAAATTAAAAAACATTTGCAAAGTATGGACAAAAACTTTGTAAATCATAAAGATATTGTATCTTTGTGGTCCAGCTTTATAAATTTCAGAGAAGCAAGCTACAACTCAAATACTGTTGTTATTGACTTTAATGATATGATTTATTTAGCAGCCAAGGAAAAACTTCATATACCAATTGAACCTTATTATCTAATGGTTGATGAAGCTCAAGACTTAAATCTTGCACAACACAAACTTGTAGAAAATTTAATTTCTCAAGGGACTATTATCAAATGGATAGCTGTTGGAGATAGAAATCAATCAATTTATGGTTTCAGTGGAGCTTACTCATCTTCTTTTGACAAATTCCTAGAAATGGGAGAAGTAGAAGAATTACCTTTAGATATTTGCTATAGATGTGCTACAAACATCATTGATGCAACTAATGAGGTTTATGATGTAATGGAGTATGGTAAAGAGGAAGAAGGTATTGTTGGAGTAATAGAAGATATAAACGAAGTAAAAGCAGAATCCATGATAATATGTAGAAACACTAGTCCTATAATAAAGCTATATTTTAGTCTTTTAGGTTCTGGTATGCCTGTTTACATAAAAGGAGATGATATACTTACTTCTATCTCTAGATTCTTAAAACCTTACCTAAATTACACTGTTGAAGGGACAAAAAGAGAACTTATTTACAAATTAGATGAGCTTCAAGAAGATAAAACTGATGAAGGCAGAATGAAACTGTATATATTTAAGGAAAACTATGCTAATTTCAAAGCATTAGTCTCAAATATGAGCACTGATTATGAAGTTATAAAAGTTTTACTTGATAAAGTACAAAATTTATTCAAAGTTAAAGATAAGGCTACAATGCTTTGTACAATTCATAAAGCCAAAGGTTTAGAATCTGATGTAGTTTATATTTTAAATGAAAATTTAATACCTTCAAAATTTGCTACATCTCCAGAGCAACTAAGACAAGAACAGAATCTTAAATATGTTGCTAGGAGCAGAGCAAAAAAAGAATTATATTACTTAAATATTTGATTATGAGTAAATTACAAACTATTATAATACCGAGAAATTGGTTGTTTGGAAGATTATGTTATATGAGAGCTAACTTAAGAAATATGATAAAAGTTAACCCTCAAAATTTTACTGTAGAAGAACATACTCAATTAAAAAAAGCTGTTAATATATTAGAAGATGTAATAGTAAAAAAGAAAGAGAATTCTGAAACATTAAAGAAAATTTTTAAAAACATATGAAAAAAGAAAAACACAATTTAATACTAGCTATAGATTTTGATGGAACTATTTGTGAATTATCGTTTCCTGAAGTAGGAAAAATGAAACCAGAAGCAGATATTTATATTAATAAACTGTTTGATGAAGGTCATCATATTTTAATACATACTTGTAGGTCAGGTATTTATGAAGGTTTAGCTGAAACTTTCTTAAAAGAAAAAAGAATTCATTATCATTATATCAACAGTAATATGCCATATATGATTGAATTATATGGTCAAGACTGTAGAAAATTATTAGCAGATATTTATATTGATGATAAATGTTTAATGGGTATTCCAAAAACTTGGAAAGAAATTTATGAGTTAGTACAAAAAAGAAAGGAGGAAATATTATGAGACAACCAAGAAGAATTGCAATAATTCTTAAAGAATTAAAAAATAGTGAAAATAAGAAAAAACTTTTAGAATATTGGTTTACTCCTCCTGAAGGAGTACAATTAAGTTTTAATCATCCTTTAAATTCTATTGATGAAATTATCAAAATCTGGGAAGAAAAAGAAGAAGATTTTCAATTATTTTGGGCAAATAACACTGATTTGAGATTACCTCAAGTATTAATAAATATAGGTATTATGCCGAATTATCCTGGATTTTATTATCATAAAGAAGATGAAGAATCTATGATAAGTAGTGGAATTTTAGAAGCAAAAGACATTTTATTTTGGGGAAATAATTATGATAAAGATAATAATTTATTACCAGAAACAAGATGGGTCAGAGTAGATGAAATGAACACAGGGCATTTAGAAGCAATTGTTGATTTGTATGAAGCAAAAAAGATGAGAGTTTCAGAGGTTTATATTGAGATGTTTAAACAAGAATTAAAAGAAAGAAGAAAATGAATGTAATACATGAAAATGTACTAGTTGAAATTCCAGAAACTATAAAAGAAAAAGGAGGAGTTTTACTTCCAGAATCTGATATAGTTCAGGAAAGAAAAGGAATTGTAATTAGATATGGAGAAGCAGTTCCAGATGAGATTAAAAATAGATTAAATTCTAAACCTACTGTTAATTACAAAGAGTTTTATGATGGAAGTGAAATTACTATAGAAGGTAAAAACTATATAGTAATGAACTATAAAGACATATTAATAATATTATAGAATGACAGAAAAACTAGTAAAAGGAGACGAATTTAGAGAAGGAATTCAAAGAGGAATTAACAAACTGGCTGACACTGTAAAAGAAACTTTAGGACCAATGGGTAATACTGTTGTGATTAAAAATGCTTTTGGAGAAATTAACATTACAAAAGATGGTGTTAGTGTAGCAGAAGAAATCTTTTTAGAAGACCCAATTGAAAGTATTGGAGCAGAATTAGTTAAAAATGTATCCATGAAGGCTAATAATTTAGCTGGTGATGGGACTACCACAGCTACAGTTTTATCTCAAGCAATTTATAACACAGGAGTGAAACAAATTGCATTAGGAAACAAACCTTTAGATTTTAAAAAAGGTATTAAGATAGCATCCATTGATGTATTAAAATATCTTGAAGGTAAGAAAAAAACTGTTACAGCAGATAGTCCAGAATTAAAAGCTGTTGCTATGGTATCTTCAAATGGAGATGAAGAAATAGCAAAAACTGTTACTGACATCTATAAAGAATTAGGTGTTAATGCAGTAATTTCTACAGTTCAAGGAGATGGAGTAGAAACTACAGTGAATATGGTTAAAGGTATGCAATTTGATAGAGGTTATTTATCTCCATATTGTATTACAGACAAAATTAAAATGAAGGCTGATTTTGAAAATCCATTAATATTTTTATTTGATGGAAAAATTTCAGAATTCAAACAAATTTTCTCTGCTGTAGAATATGCAGGGTCAAAAGCTAGACCTTTAATAGTTGTAGCTGAAGATGTAAAAGACAGTGCACTTAGAGGTTTAGTTGTAAATCATGCACAAGGAAATGTTCAATCTGCAATTGTGATGTCTCCTGGTTATGGTAAAAAAAGAACTGAAAGACTTCATGATATGGCTGCTTTATTTGGGGCTCAAGTAATTGATGCTGATTATAATATGGAAGAATTCAATCCAGACCATTTAGGAGAAATTGATAGAGCTGAAATTACAAGAGAAGACACTGCTTTTATAGGAGGTAGAGGAGACCAAGAAATCATCAATGATAGAATAAGATTTATTCAATCCCAATTAGAACACTATAAAGGGAATAAATACGAAGTTGACATCTTAGAAGAGAGACTTGGTAAATTAGCTAGTGGAGTTGCTATGATTAAAGTAGGAGCTATGTCTAAAGAAGAAGGTAAAGAATTATTAGATAGAGTAGAAGATTGTAAATATGCAGTAAGAGCTGCTTTATCAGAAGGAATTGTTGATGGAGGAGGAATAGCTTTATTATTTGCTAGTTCTCATCTTGCAAGTAAAGAATTCAAACCTGAAGTATCTGAAAGCTTAAAAGCTGGTTATAAATCTTTACTAGAAGCTATTAAAGTTCCTTTTAAACAAATTTTAATTAATGCAGGATTAGTTCCTGAAGTAATAGAAGCTCAATTATTTGATAAGTCAGATAATTTAGGGTATGATGTTAAGAAAGGGGAATATGTTTCTTCTATGATGAATGCAGGTATTATTGACCCATTTAAAGTAGTTAGAATTGCATTAGAAAGTTCAGTATCCATTGTAGGTACATTATTAACCAGCAACTATGCTGTCATCAATAAAGATGACACTACTGCTACAACATTTAGATAACATGGAAGATTTTCAACAAAGAGTTGTTACAGAAAAAGAAGAATTAGATATTAAAATTAAAGCTCTTCAGAATTTTATTGAAAAAGGAGGAGAAATTTGGCAAACTTTAGAATACTATGAACAAGAGGATTTAAAATCTCAACTTAAACATATGCAAGTTTACTCTCATATTTTACAAAAACGAATAAATAGATTTTAATATGATAACAACTTTAGTAGCAAAAACACAAGGAGTTGGTAAGTATGAAAACTTAACTTCTGAAGAAATAGTATCAGCTATAGCTAGACATGGTATTATTAAAGAAGATAATGGGAAGCTAGTTAAACATCTAATGGACAACAAACACTGGAGTCCATTAGATATGATTAATTTCACATTTGAAATTGAAACTTCACGTAGTATTGGAAGGCAACTTTTAAGACACTGGAGTATTAAACCCCAAGAACATTCTCAAAGATATTCTAGTAAAGTGGAATTTGAACCTATTGAGTTAAGAATGGAACATCTTACAAATAGACAATCAAGTACTGATGTATTTGACCCTATTATAAAAGACCCTCATTATGCAGATTTTCATAATGAAACAGAATTAGCTTCTATAGCAATAAAAGAGCATTTAGCTACAGTAGAACAACTATATTTTAATCTTTTAGAAGCTGGAGTAGCAAAAGAGTGTGCAAGAGATATACTTCCTGGATGTACTAGAACTACACTTACAATGAATGGTTCTTTGAGAAGCTGGTTAGCGTTTTTAAATGTAAGAATGGATGAACATACCCAAAAAGAAGCAAAAATGATAGCAACATGTATAGGAGAAGCTCTTGAAGAAGAGATGCCAAAAGTGTTTTCTACAATTGACTGGAAAAATGGAATGTTTATGTAGTTTTACAAAGAGTTTTAAAAACTTAATGAAAACGATAAATGAATAATACACAAAAAATACTATCTGAAATAGTTGTGTACAATAAGTATGCAAAATATGTTCCTGAACTTAAAAGAAGAGAAACTTGGGAAGAAATTATCAAAAGGTACACTCTAATGATGACTTCAAAATATTGTAGAGATGAAAAAGGCAATAAAATTAATGATGATTTAAGAAAAGAAATAATCTATAATGCAGAGAATTATCTTTTAAATAAGAAAGTTTTACCTTCTATGAGAGCTCTTCAATTTGCTGGACCAGCTATTGAAAAAAATGAAGCTAGAGGTTATAACTGTAGTTATATGCCAATGAATGATTATAGAGCATTTAGTGAATTAATGTTCTTACTACTTGGAGGTACTGGAGTTGGTTACTCAGTTCAATATCATCATGTAGAAGAATTACCTGAAATTCAAAAACCTACAAAACAAGCTAAATATCTGATAGGAGATTCTATTGAAGGTTGGGCTGATGCTGTTAAACAATTGATGAAAGCTTATTATGGAAAGACAAAAGTAAAACCTAGATTTGACTACTCTGATATTAGAGAAAAAGGAGCTATGTTAGTAACTGCTGGAGGAAAAGCCCCTGGACCAGAACCTTTAAGAATCTGTTTAACAAAGATAGAATCAATGTTAAATGAAAAAAAGAATGGAGAAAAATTAACTCCTTTTGAAGTTCATAGAATTTGTTGTCTTATAGCTGATGCTGTATTGGCAGGAGGAATTCGTAGAGCTGCATTAATTTCTTTATTTTCAATGGATGATAAAGTGATGGCAACATGTAAGCATGGAGCCTGGTGGGAAAAGTATCCTGAATTAGGAAGAGCAAATAACTCTGCTACAATTTTAAGAAATAGAGTGAAAAAACATGAGTTTGATTCTTTATGGAAAATGGTTGTAGATTCTAATTCTGGAGAACCAGGAATTTATTTTACTAATGACCCTGAATATGGAACTAATCCATGTTGTGAGATTTCTTTAAGACCTTTTACTTTTTGTAATTTAACTGAAATTAATGCTGGGACTGTTGAGTCACAAGAAGATTTAGATGATAGAGCAAGAGTAGCAGGATTTTTTGGAACTTTACAAGCTGGAATTACTGACTTCCATTATTTAAGAAATATATGGAAAGTCAACACTGAAAAAGATGCTTTAATTGGTATTGGAATAACAGGAGTTGGAGATGGAAAAATTCAAGATTTGAATTGGGAACAATCTGCTAATGTTGGAATGAATGAAAATGAAAGAGTTGCAAAAATTATAAGAATTAATCCAGCAGCTAGAGCAACAACTATCAAACCAGCAGGAACTACTTCTTGTGTTGTAGGAACAGCTTCAGGAGCACATGCTTGGCATGGACCAGAATATATAAGAAATATGCAATGTAGAGTTGGAGATGACTTATATAATTTCTTTACAGTACATCATAATGAATTGATTGAAATTATGGAGTATGACCCAATGAGTGCAGTAATTGGAATTCCTCAGAAAGCTCCAGAAGGAGCAATTCTAAGAGAAGATGAAACTGCAATTGATTTCTTAGAAAGAGTTAAGAAATTAAATATTGATTGGGTACATAAAGGGCATAGAAGAGGTCCAAATACAAATAATGTTTCAGCCACTGTTTCAGTAAAAGAAGGTGAATGGGATGAAGTAGGGGAATGGATGTGGAAAAATAGACATAATTACAATGGTCTATCAGTTTTACCTTTTGATGGGGGAACTTATAAAAATGCACCTTTTGAAGAAGTTTCTAAAGAAATTTTTGACAAGAAGTTAGCATATATTGAAAACAACCCTATTGATTTAACACTAATTGTAGAAGAAAAAGACAACACTACTCAGAAAGAAAATCTTGCCTGTAGTGGTGGAAGCTGTGAAATTCTATAGAAAAAAGAAGAATTAATGCAAGAATGGAGTTTAATTAAAAAAATCAAAGGTTTAGATTTAACACAAAAAGTGTTTGAAACTGATGATTTAGAAAAAAGTGAAAAACATGAAGCTCAGATAGAAAAATTTACTGAGGAATTAGAAAACATGGGTCACGAAATCTTTGAAGTAAGAGGACATCAATTTATTACAAGTGATGGTGTTTACACTATTGCTCATAAGAGTGAAATCCAATATGGAGAAGAATAAAGTTTTTAAGTATATGGGTGTAAGTGATTGGATTTACACCCTATACATAACAGAAAAATTAGAAATTAGATAATGATAAAATTTTTAGTAGAAGAAGGAGCAGAAGCACCTAGTTATGGAAGTCAACTAGCTTCAGGCATGGATGTGACAGCATTTAAGATTCTGAAGGTTTTTAGAGGAGATAGAGAAATTGACCCTGAAAATTTAAAGAAAGTACAACAAGGATTTGAAGAAAGAGGTTATATTAAGTTAAGGTCTTTAGAAAGAATTCTTTTTGGAACTGGAGTTAAGGCTGTTATTCCAGAAAGTATGGAATTACAAGTTAGGTCAAGAAGTGGAGTTAGTCTTAAAAGAGGGCTTTCTGTTTTAAATTCTCCTGGTACTGTAGATGCAGATTATATAGGAGAAATAGGAGTAATTATGTATAATTCAACCCCATTTTTAAATAAAATTGAAAAAGGAGAAAGAATTGCACAATTAGTTGCTACTGAAGTGCCAAGACCTTCAATAATGAAAATCAGTCAAAGTGACTTTGAAAAGCTTGAAAGTGCCAGAGGTGCAGATGGGTTTGGAAGTACTGGGACAAAATAACAAAAACTATGGAAAGAGAAGACATTTTTGATGAAGTATTTTGTAGTAAACTAAAGGCTTTTTATTCTTATGATGAAGGAAATAGAGTTTCTTTAGATATGGGATACAGAAGAACTGGAAGAACTTTCAAATTAGCAAAAATCTTATTAGAAACTGCAATTGAATCAGGAAGAGAGATTGAAATTACAGACCACTATTTAGATACAAGAGGAATGAGAGATACTGTTCATCATATGAGAAGAGCTATAGAAAAAGTAGCTTATGATTTTAGACAGGAAGGAGTTCTAATTGAATATAGATTTGGAAGAGGTGGTGATACTTTTACTGCTTATCTTGCAGGAGGAGGAGATGCTTATCATAGGTTAAGACATAATCCTTTTCCAATAAGATTATTACAAGAAAGAAAAGAGTTTTTAAACAAAAAATTATTATTACTATTATAAAATGGGAAAATTTTATACAGCAAACCAAGAGTTTGAGAATTATTTATTAGAGTTAGGTTTTACTTTTCACACAAGAGTTGAAAAAGGAGAAACAGAAGAAGTTAAGTATTATACTGAGCATACTACAGGAAAGCAAGTAAAAATTAACTTTAAGTCAAATTTAGTAACTTTGCTAGATAAGTATGGTAGAACTGAAGATGAATCAAGCAGTTATACTGATAACCAAATTATCAAGTTTTTAAAAAAATAAACTAAGGGAGAGTTAATTCTCTCCCTATAAATTCAATATTATGAAAGATAGACAAATAAATTTAGGTTCTTATTCTCTTTTCAGTACACTAAAGAGTGTAGCTTTAATTATTGCATTTTTCATAATGTTGAAAATGTATCTTGGAGAAAGAGAATCTAGAATTGAACAAGAAATTTTAGTAGAAGCAAGCACTGATGAATTAAAAGTATGGAAAAATAAAGATGGAGAAAATCTTGCAAAAATTCAAGTCTTAGAAACTAGAAATGAAAAAACTTTTTTAGCTTTTCAAACACAAGATAGTACAATTAAAGAATTACAACTTTTAGTAAAACAGAATAGAAGCTTATTTAAAGACAGTAAAGGCTCTGCTAGTATAATCAAGTCAGAAACAAAAATAGATGCAGCAGGAGAGACTACAGTAAGCACAGACCCTGAAACACAGAGTCCAATCTATAAAAGTTTTATAAAAGATAAATGGTATTCTATAAATACTATTGCTTCAAAAGATACAACAAAAGTTTCTTTAAATACTTTTCACAATTTGAGCTTAGTAATAGGTTCAGAAAGCCAAGGGCTATTTAAAAAAAGTAAAACTTTTGCCACAGCAAAAGATGATAATCCATATTCAAATATAAAAGATATGAGAATCTACAATGTAACAGAAGATACAAAACATTTTGTAATTGGACCTTATGTTGGAGGAGGAGTAAGTCTCATCAACAGTGAAGTTAAAGCAGGTTGGCAAGTAGGTTTTGGAGTAACTTATAAACTATTAGAATTTTAATATGGCAAGAATTAATCAGACCTTAATGAAAATAAGAGATAAGGTTAAACCTTTACTCTTAGAAATGTACCCAAATATGCAAGAGTCTATTGACTTTCACTGGCAAGAAGGTTACCAAGAATGGTTTGGAATGTTGTTCAAATTAAATGAATGGCAATTAAGACCAGGGATGATAGATATAAATGACATAGAAATGTCACAATCTAGAACAGAGGAAGTCACATTAGAATTAGAAGCTTATGAAGGTATAGAAGATTATGGATTTATTAGTGTAGTTGAAATGGAAAACAGATTTCATCTCATTGATGGTTATCATAGAGTTTTAGTAGCCAGAAATATTGGCATTTCACAATTAAGAGGATGTATATGGAAAAAAGAACCAAATACTCATGAAA
>Ga0100381_1004744_pt1 | contig 11417 bp, 10 predicted proteins | sample CryGeymeta201505_FD_80416 | JGI IMG/M metagenome (GOLD analysis project Ga0100381, IMG submission 80416) | Groundwater microbial communities from Crystal Geyser aquifers in Utah, USA - Crystal Geyser metaG 2015-05 | ecosystem: Environmental > Aquatic > Deep subsurface > Groundwater | place: USA...
AATTTAAATAATAATAAAAAATTTTATATTTAAAAAATTTAAAAATTTTTATAAATATATTATCATTATATTTTTTTTTTTTTAAACAAATTCCAGTAACATAATTATAATAATATTTTTTTTTATTAATTAATAATATTAAATACTTAATTAATAAAATATCGCCACGTTTAACAGATATAAAATCTTTTTTATATTGATTATCATACAAAAAATTACCTTTCAACAACATTATATAAATTCAAATATATATTTTTTTATTTTTTTATTAAATACTACTCCTTTTTTTAAATATTCCTTTAATTTATTTTTATTTAATACAAAATTTCGAACATTTAATGCACTTATATTATAATAACCAACTAAACTTATTACTTTACCCCTCCGCTTACTCTTTAAAAGAGCGATTACTATTCTGTAATATTTTTGACCTTTTTTACCATCTGGTCTAATTTTACATTTTAAATATGTCATTCTATTTTTTTTTTAATTATAACTTCTATGTATCATTGCTAATTTATTAAAATCAATCTTAAATGGAAAATAAACATTATTTTCTTTAATAAATTTAGAAATAATCATAATTGTCATAATTTTATAATTTATTTCTAAATAATAAGGAGGAGATATATAATGATAATTATTATTTATATTATATTTTATTGAATTAAATAATTTTAATCTAATTTTTTCATCTTCAAATGTAATAAAATCATAATCTTTTACAATATAATTACAATAAGTTACTTTTTTACCATTTACAAGTACATGTCCTAATCTAATAAAATGACGAACCATACTTTTTGATTTAAAAATATTCAAACGAATTAAAATACTATCAATTCTACGTTCAAATAAAAATAAAAAATAATTTAAAATTCCATAATTTTTTCGACGTAACTTCCTACAATAACCTCTTATAATATTATAACTTAAATTATTATAAAAAAGTGTTATTTTTTTTTTTAATACTACCCAATTTGTATAAGTTTGTTTACTTCTATATATATAATTATCATTAAAATCTAATTGAAATACTTCATCTTGATTAAAACCTCTTTTTATAAAAAATCTTTTTTGATCCATTACATTTTTTTTCATATAACTTATATAAGTATCATATAATTTTCTATTTTTTTTTTCTTTATTCTTTTTATTTAATTCTTTTTGTGTATATTTTATTAATTTTTGTAAACCACGTTTTTTAAATAAAAAATTATTTTCTTTATTATTTAATTTTTTATTTAATTTCAATTCTTCTTTTTCTCTTTTTCTAAACAAATATTCTTCTCTTTCAATCCTTTTAGTATCAGCTATTAAAAATTGAGCTAAAGTCATATGATCTGGTTTTTCTACTTGTCTTTTCCTTATATTTTCAAAAGTATCACTTTGATATTTCAAATTATTTAAAATTCTCTCCCTTTCTAATTTTTTTTTATCTGTAACAAATTTTCCTTTTTCTTTATCAAATTTTAAAAATAATTTATTAGAAAAACTACTAAAATTTCTTTTTGAAGATAAATTATAATCTTTATTTAAATTTTTATTATTATGTATATTACGAGAAATACTTATTTCTTCTAAATTATTATCTCTTTTTATATTAAAATAATATTTTTTTAAAAATTCATCTGAAAAAGTTAAATCATTTCTTAATTCTCTATGTTTAGCTCTTACATAATATAAAAAATTAGTATACTTATTTATACGCATTCTTAATAATTCTAATTTAAAATAATTATAATAAAAATTTTTATAATTTGATTTAAATTTATATTTATTAAAAATACTATTAGATCTATTCCATTTTTCTAATTTATTATTATAAACATCATTATATTTTATAGATTTTAAAATTACCTGATGCTTCAATAACATTAATTTTTTCTTATAAATGGAATAAATAAATCTATTTAAAATTTTTTTTGCATTTATATTTTTTCTTTTTAAATAACCAAATGGATCTAAACCATATCTTTTTACTATTTTAGAACGTGATCCTATTATAACTGACATTTTAAAAATATTTTTATATTTTTTTTATTTTATTGGATAGCTCAGCGGTAGAGCAAAAGTCTGAAAAACTTTGTGTCAGTGGTTCGATTCCACTTCCAAACAAAACCTACTTGGTGAAATTGGTAGACACGATAGACTTAAAATCTATTTCCTCACGGAGTATTGGTTCAAGTCCAATAGTAGGTATTTTTTTTTTAAAACACCTTACCTCTTTTAAATCTTTTATTTATATTTTTTTTTCTCCTTAAAAACCTTTCATGTAACCATATTTTATATTTTAATAAAATATTATGATCTAATATTTTAAATACATTTTTATTTTTTATAAAACCATTAGATAATAATATTTTAAATTTAAAATTTAAAAGTAATAAATTATAATAATTATTTAAAAATTGAAATTTTAAAAATATATTTTTATTTATATTTTTTTTTTTCCCCATCTGAGTTATTTTATAAAATTTAAAAAAATATAACAACTCTTTATATATTCCTAATTTTACTGCATTTATTAAAATATTATAATAAAATTTATTACTCCTATTAGCTGCTGTATTACAAACTAATTTATAATTAATCAAATCAAAAATTTTATTAGAAATATCCAAATCTACAAACCCAGCATTTCCAATTCCTTTTATATTACTCTCTCGTAATACTTTAAAATCACGCATACCATTTAATGTAACACAAAAAAAAGGAATTTCACTCAAATAATTAAAAACTTTTCTTTTTCGTATTAAACGATATTTTTTATGATTTTTTAAATCCTGAAATTCTAAAAATTTATTTCGTCTATAAGTTACAAAATTTGTTAAAATACCAGGTTCTAACTTATTTGTAAAAATAGAAACTCTTTTCCTTACTACAAAACTAGATTTTTTTATATAATTTTCTAAACTCAAATTACCAAAACTCGCAATAGATATCATAATTTTACATCTATTAAAAGAAAAATGTTCAACCAAAGCTAACACTTTTTTTAATTCTAATAAAAAAAATCTTAAATTTATTATTGCAATATTATTACGATAACCTAACACATAACCTTCTAAACTATGATTTAAATTCAATTTTTTAGATCCTAAATGTATGCCATTATCAATTAAACTAATTATTTTTATTTCAGTTAAAATTTTTTTTTTTTTCCTACTTTCTAATTTTATATTCATTACATTTTAGTAATTATATTATTAAAAATTTTTTTTTTTTTATTTTTAAACCTTCGATAGGATTCGAACCTATACCTTATGACTTAGAAGGTCAATGCTCTTCCATTAAGCTACGAATAATATATAGTTTTCAGTGTGGTTAGATTCGAACTAACAATCTTTCAGACCCAAACTGAACGCACTAACCATTATGCTACACACTATAAAAAAACACAAATTTAATCCCTTTTATTAAAACGTAATCTAACTACATCTTTATGTTTAAAAACTTGAGAAGCACTTACTCCCCTTTCATCAAAATACACTTTATATTGTATATAACTTAATTTTCGCATCATTTTAAATGATTTTCTACTATATAAATATCTTTTTAAATATCTATAATAATATTCTCTATTACTCATTGTATTTGTCTTACTACCTATATGCATTCCAAAAAAGTTCCAACCCCCTGTTACTTTAAATTTTGGTGGCCAAATTAAAAATCTATTTCTTTTTCTATATTCTTTATATAACCTCAATCTTTCTTTATATCCAAATTTACTCCATATTGTATTTCGACCATAATTACTATTATTAAATATATAATCAAATTTCATATTTTTCCCTGTTGGACGACGATTTTTATAATAAAAACCTAATAAATTAAATCTAAATTTTTCTAAAAAATAATAATAACGCATATACATTTTATTTCTAAAATAAAAAATATGTAAAAAACTTTCATATACATCAAAATTTATTTTTAATAAAGATAAAATATATACCATTTGATTAAAAAAAAAAGATTTTTTATCAATATATTCTGTCATAATTTTTGTTCGATTTCTTTTATTAAAATATTTTACATTTAAAATTTCACTTGAATTTAAATATTTACCTTCAACAAAATTAAAAAAAACAAAATAATCTCTAAAAAAAAAAAATATTAAAATTCCCATAAATAACATTGTATTTATTAATTTATATCTTTGTAAATAATCTTGTTTTACACTTAAAAAAGAATAAATTAAATGATAACCTAACCATATTTTTAAAACAAATTTAACTATAAAAAATACAAAAAGACCTTCAAAATTATAACCTATAAATCTCAAACATATATAAGTATATCTAATTATATAACCTTTAAAAACTAAAAATGATTGAGAAAAATCCATACCTAATATCATTTGAAAAAATTCTTTAATAGGCAATAAAATATCAAAAAAAACATTTACTAATTGATTCATAGGAGATTCTATTATTATAAAATGTACTCCAAAAAAATAACTAAGTAAAAAAATTATTATCATAGTACTAAATAAAACAAAAGAACTAAATCCTAACCATATTTTTATATTATACAAATGTTTAAATTTAGACCTAATACGTCCAAAAGTAACATATTCATTAACAAATTTATGTAAAAATAATACCATTAAATTTATTATATTTTATTTATTTTTACTTTAATTTCATTTCTTATTTTATTAAAATATTCGACACTTTTAAAAAGTTCATTTTTATATGTTATTTTTAGTTTTTTCATATTTTCCAAAAAATGACGTCTTCTATTATAAGCTAATTTCAAGCCATAACTATTAATAACATTACATTGATCTACATTTGTAGCTGATTCCACTGCATTATTTTGAGTATAATCGTATAAAAATGGAATATTTACTGGAATAAAAAAATCAGATTTATAAACTACTCTAAAAGTTTCTTTTCTTAATTTTAAACTCCTTAAATGAAAAATTAAATTGATATTTTTTCTATCATGTATAAATTTATTTTTATATTCTCTTAAAACTTTTAAATATTCTTTTTTTTTATTAATTATTTTATATTTATTATATTTTAATATAAATATAAATAAAATAATTAATAAAAAAATATAAAAATCTAATAAACTTTGTAATACTACAAAATCAAAAATAAAAAAAATAAAAATAAATACAATACTAAATAAAATTATTGAAACATAATGAAAAATAAAACCACTTTGTATCTTATTAAAAATTTTAGAAATAAAATTAATACTTCTTACGATACCTAAAGGACCTATATATTCATAAAAACCTCTATCTATTATTTTAAAAGAAATATTATAACCAAAATTTAAAAATTTTTTTGTTATAAAAAAATTATATACAATATCAAAATACCATTTTTTATTCAAAAATTTATGAATAAAATATAATAATCTATTATTACTTAATAATATTAAATTATATAAAAATTTTTTTAAATATAAATATAAAAATAAAGCAAAAAAAGTACCAAATAAACTAAATATTACTGGTAATATTTTTACTTTAAAAGGTATAAATTCTGCTACTAATATATTTACTTTATTCGGCAAATAAAATAAAGTATTTCCCCAAAAATCACTACCTAACCCTATTATCAAATCTTTACTTAAATAACCTATAAAAATACTACCTATACTTAATAAAAATAATGGAATTATCATAGTAAATGAACATTCATGTAAATTTTCCATATATCTTCTATAACTATTAGTTTTACTATAAAATACAAAAAATACTAATCTTATTGAATAAAAAGCTGTAAAAAAAGCTGAAATTAAACCTAACCAATATACAAAATTTGAACTTGTATAATAACCTGAAAAAGCTAATTCTAATATAACATCTTTAGAATAAAAACCTGTTAAAAAAGGAAAACCCATAAGCGATAAAGAACCTATTAATATCATAATATATACAAAAGGAAGTGGTTTTAATAATCCTCCCATTTTTCTGATATCTTGTTCATCATTTAAAGCATGTATAATAGCACCTGCACTTAAAAATAATAATGCTTTAAAAAAAGCATGATTTGATAAATGAAAAAAACTTACAGAATAATTAGATAAACCACAAGCAAAAACCATATAACCTAATTGACTACAAGTTGAATATGCTATAACTCGTTTTAAATCATTTTGTACTAATCCAGTACTTGCAGCAAAAAAAGCTGTAATAGCTCCAACTAAACTTATTATAAATAAACCAGTAGAACTTAATTCTATAATAGGTGAACATCTTATTAATAAAAACACTCCAGCTGTTACCATTGTTGCTGCATGTATTAATGCTGAAACAGGTGTTGGTCCTTCCATTGCATCTGGTAACCATACATGAAGACCTAATTGTGCTGATTTTCCTACAGCTCCTATAAATAAAAAAATAGTAATTAATGTAAAAATATTTATTGAATAAGAAAAAAAATAAATTTTATTATTTACAAAATAATCACTAATAGAAAAAACTACAAAATAATCTAAAGATTTAAAAAAATAAAATATTAAAGAAATACCTAAAACTAAACCAAAATCTCCTACTCTATTTAACAAAATAGCTTTTATCGCTGATTTATTTGCTTGTATTCTAGTATACCAAAAATTTATTAAAAGATAAGAAGCTAAACCTACTCCTTCCCAACCTAAAAACATTTGAACAAAATTATCACTAGTAACTAAAACTAACATAAAAAAAGTAAAAAGTGTTAAATAACACATAAATCTATTTAAATGAGGATCTGTATACATATAATTCATAGAAAATATATGAACTAATAAAGATACTGATATTATAACTATTAACATACTAGAAGTTAAACTATCAAATAAAAAACCCCATTTTAAATATAAATTTTCATTATTAAACCAATTAAATAATTTAAAAGAACATACACTTCCTGATAATGAAACTTCAAAAAATATAAAAAAAGAAATTAATAATAATACAAACATAGTTCCTACTGAAATAATAAATGTACCATTTATACCTATAAATCTACCAAATAATCCTGTAATACACATACTAATAAAAGACAAATATATAACTAATAAATACATTAACTTTTTTTTATCCTTTTAATGAATTAATAAAATTAATTGAAATTACACCTCTTATTCTATAATAAACTATTAAAATAGCTAAACCAATTGAAGCCTCTGCTGCTGCTACTGTTAAAATAAAAAGAGAAAACAATTGACCAAAAATATCATCCAAATATAATGAAAAAAAAATGAAACTTAAATTTATAGATAATAACATCAATTCTATAGACATTAATAATACTATAATATTTTTTCTAGTAACAAAAATCCCAAATAAACCAATAACAAAAACAAACAAAACTAAAAAAAAACTGAAATATAACTCTACTAACATTTTTATATATTTTTTTAATTATTATATTAATACTTTATATATTTATATATACATATATATATAATATTACTATTTAAATATAGTAATATCTACATCTTTTTAAAAATTTAAAACCTTATTATTATTGTCAAAACAATTAATCATTCTGAACTTTTTATAATAACAATAAGCTAGCACAGGGACGGATTTGAACTGTCATCTTTATGTTTTGCAAACATATGTAATAACCTAATTATACTACCTGATACTAGGATGTAGCCAATTTTATAATATTTATTTTTAACGCATTTATGTAAATGCTAATAACGAAATTAGGTCCAATAATAATAAATCTTTTCTGTACTGAAAGAGGGACTCGAACCCTCATCATAGCTTTATGAGAGCTAAGTTTTAACCCTTAAACTATTTCAATACATTCACATAAAAAAAAAAAAAAAAAACCTTCAAAACTTATAGCGAATTAGATTGGACTTGAACCAACAACCTTATGATTAACAGTCACACGCTCTAACCTATTGAGCTACTAATCAAATTAATTCGAATTAGTAGCATATAAATATGTATTTTTTAATCTTTAAAATTTTTTTTTATTTAAATTAAACTGCTATAAAATAAAAACTACCATTCATCCTCTTCCATATGTCTATTTTCATAATACTGTCTATATTTTGCTAAAGTTTCCCAATCTCCCTTTTGTCTCAAAACTTCTTCATGTTCTAACCAAGAAGCTCTACAATACTCATAAAAAGGATCAGAAGCAAGATCAAAATTAACTAAAAAAAACCAAATTAAAAAAATAAAAAGTATAAATTTATAAATTTTTTGAAGACCCGTCAATTTTATAGGTCCTGTTAATACTCGTACTTTTTTTGGTTTTGGTTTTCTTTTTTTTTCAAATGTTCTTTCTCTTGCATAAAAATTTTCTGCATCATTATCTTTTTCCATTCCCATTTTTTATTTTTTTATTTTATCTTAAATAATCCTTATTATAATTCAAATAGTCTAACTCTATATTGTAATACAATATAAAGACTGAAACAAAAAAAGTAATAGTTATAAAATAAAAACTTTTAGTACTCAATTCCATTTTTTTTCTTCTAAAAATTCTTTTACCTGTTCTTATAATTTCACCCTCTAATGTATAGATATCAAAATGTTCTCCCTTAAAACCTGGTGGTGCATTTTGATAAAATTTCAAAGGTGACAAATCATCCATAAAAGAAGACCACCACCAACGTGTAAAAACTAAACCATCTATAAATTTAATTAATAACATAGTCAAAATCATTTTTTTATTTTAACTTGTTAAATCAACATTACGTAATAACATATTATTTACAGCATAAATCACAATTGGCATATATCCATGATTTACACCACAAATCTCACTACATTGACCATAATAAATACCAGGTCTTTTAATATACACAGTTGTTTGATTTAAACGACCTGGCACTGCATCAATTTTAACTCCTAAAGAAGGAACTGCCCAAGAATGTAAAACATCAGCAGCTGTTACTACTACTCTTACATGAGTATAAATAGGTAATACTAATATACTATCAACTTCTAATAAACGTAATTCTTTATATAATAATTCATCTTCTGGTAACATAAAAGAATCAAACCCTTTATTTATAAAAAAATCTAAATTATGTAAATAATCTGTATTTTCATAAGACCAATACCATTGATGACCTATTACTTTTACAGTATATTGTGGACTAATTACTTCATCTATAGTATATAATAAAGCAAAAGAAGGTATAGCTATCATTATTAAAATTAAACTTGGAATAATTGTCCATACAATTTCAATAATTGTACTATGAGTAAATTTTGAAGAAACTCTAAATGATTTTAATAATTTAAATAAAATTTTATTAAAATTTATTTTTACATTATTTACTACAAATTTTTGATTTAAATAGTACATTTTTACAGGTAAAAAATAATAATAATCTAAAATTTTTACTAAAAACCAAACTACTAATACAAAAATAACTAACAAAAAAAAAAATATATGATGATGTAAATCTATAATACCTTCCATTAAAGGTGTTGCTGGATCTTGAAATCCTATCTGATACTTTTCAGAAAAATCTAAAAAACTTAACATTTTTATTTTTAATTTATCTTATATTTTTATTTATTTACTAATTGCAAACTAAACCCTTTATAAATAATAAAATAAATTATTATTTACTATAAATTTTATATAATAAAATCTTAAAACTTCAATTTTATATATATTTTATATACTTACGCTAGTCTTTATAAATAATTTGATCCAGCCACAGGTTCCCCTACGGCTACCGTGTTACGACTTCGCCCCAATCCTCAATGTTGCACGTGTAATTTTTATTTTATAATGTATAAAAATAATATAATAATTTAATTATTTAATACATTTTTACCATATTTATAAAATAAAAATTACTTGATACAACACTAATTCCCATGGCGTGACGGGCGGTATGTGCAAGATCAGTTCACAAATTCACCGTAACGTTCTGATTTACGATTACTAGCGATTTCTACTTCATATTGTCGACTTGCAGACAATAATCCGAACTACGATTACATTTAAAGTTTTGCTCCAATTCACATTATTGCTACTCTTTGTAATAACCTATGTAACATGCGTGTAGCCCAACCTACAAAGGCCATACGGATTTGGCGTGATCCCTACCTTCCTCTAATATTTCTTTAGCAGTTTATTTAATACTGTAATTAAATAAAGGGGTTTCGTTCGTTACAGCACTTAAGCAGACACCTCACAGCACGAACTGACGACAACCATGCAACACCTTAGACTTTGCACTTATACTTATTTTATAAAATAAAATATAAATTAAATATAATAATAATATCATATTTATTAAAACCTATAAAGTTGGTAAGATTCTGCGCGTAATGTCGCATTAAACCGCATGTTCCACCGCTTGTTCAGATCTCCGTCAATTCCTTTGAGTTTTAACCTTGCGGTCGTAGTCCCCAGGCGGAGTATTTACGCGTTAGCTGAAACATCAAAAAATTTGCACTTATTTGCATTTCACTTTGACATTTAATACTCATCGGTCACAGTATAGACTACTAGGGTCTCTAATCCTATTCGATCCCTATACCTTTGTACCTCAGCGTCAGTTTTAAATTAGATAGTCGTCTTCACCTATTGCGCGTCCTCCTAAATTTCGCAAATTTTAGTTCTAATTTAGGAATACCACTATACTCTATTTACACTCAAGTTTAATAGTTTTAAAAACGTTTCAAGAGTTGAGCTCATTGTCTTTCATTTTTAACTTAAAAAACCACCTACGTACCCTTTACGCCCAATTACGACGAGTAACACTTGCCCCCCCCGTATTACCGCGACTGCTGGCACGAAGTTAGTCAGGGCTTTTTATCAAATACCGTCATCATCATCTTTGATAAACGAACTTTACGACTAGCTAGAGTCTTCCTCATTCATGCGACATAACTGCATCAAGCTTGCGCTCATTTGTCAATATTCTTCACTGCTGCCCCCAAAGAGAGTTGGGCCTTGTTTCTGTCCCAATGTGGCTGATCGTTCTCTCAAACCAGCTAAAGATCATGGCTTGGTAAGCTTTTACCCCACCAACTACCTAAACTTATACAAGCTTTTCTAACAGCGATTTCAATCTTTTTATAAAAATAAAAATATTATTATTTTCTTTTTATTTTTATACTATTTTGAATTTTATTCAAAACTATTAGCTAAATTCTCATACATTACTCACCCGTTCGCTATTTTATTTTAATAAAAAAATAAAATTTAACTAGCATGTGTTAAATCTGTCACTAGCGTTCACTCTGAGCCAGGATCAAACTCAAAAAAATAGTAAATTATTATATAAATAACAATTTTTTACAAATTTATATTAAACTTTAATTATATATTCTCCTAAAATTTTAAATAAAAAAAATAATAATAATAATAATAAAAAAAAAAAATAAATTAAAATATTAATATTAATAAAATTTATATTATTATAACTATCATTTATCATATTTTATTATTTTTTTTTTATTTTTATTATAA
>Ga0100381_1004747_pt1 | contig 11411 bp, 2 predicted proteins | sample CryGeymeta201505_FD_80416 | JGI IMG/M metagenome (GOLD analysis project Ga0100381, IMG submission 80416) | Groundwater microbial communities from Crystal Geyser aquifers in Utah, USA - Crystal Geyser metaG 2015-05 | ecosystem: Environmental > Aquatic > Deep subsurface > Groundwater | place: USA...
AGACTTTATAGAAACACTTATTGAATTGATCGATAATATTCCATGTAATATCTACTGGATGGATGTTGATTGTAGAATGGTTGGCGACAATAAACGGGATTTAAATATGGTTAATATGGATATTACTGAATACAAGGGACTTGATTATGAGACTCTCGCAAAAAAAGCTAATTGGCCGCAAGACCTTGTAAAAAAATATGAAGAAGACGATAAAACAGTAATACGAACAGGTGAACCACTGATTGGAATCATTGATCCACCTATTCCAAACGTCGATGGCAAAAATCTCTATCAAATCACCAACAGAATTCCTCTTAAAGATAAGCATAGCAACGTTAAAGGAGTTGCTGGGATATCTGTTGATATAACTAAACTAACTGAAACTCAAGTTGCGCTAGAAAAAGCACTCGAGCAGGCCAATGTTGCTCAAAAAACTAAACAAACCGTGGTGCACAATTTAAGACACGATTGGATTACACCATTTTGTGGAATTCATTCTATCAATGAAATGTTATCTAAAGATGAAAAGGACCCTGATAGAAAAGAGCTCCTTAACATGGCAGCAGAGTCTGCTACAGTATTAATGTCACATACTAAGTCTATATTAAAAATGATCGAAGCCGCTGATGGGCTGCCTCCAATAAAATCTCAACTAATAAACCCCTGGCAAATTTGTCGTGATATACATAAAATATTTTTACCTGAAGCATTAAGACACCAAATTAATTTTGAATTACTACTTGAAGGAAGTGAGACCGAAGTTCTTGGTGACTATTTTCGTTTAGAAAGGGTTTTAATCAATCTCTTGAGCAATGCAATAAAATTTACTCATAAAAAATCTGAAAACCCAACCATTATCTTAGCATTACGTGTCGCTCAAGTGACTAATGAATTTTTTCAGCTGAATTTCTTAGTCAAAGACACTGGAATTGGCATGTCAGGGTCACAAATGAATGAAATGTACGAACCATTGTTTCGTGCCCATCCAGCTTACGAAGCTGTCTATAAGGGCGCCGGAACTGGACTCACAATCGTTAGGCAATATGTTTCCGACATGGGAGGGGAAATTGCATGTGAAAGCAAATTAAATAAAGGTAGCTCATTTGCAATAGCCATAAAATTCAAACGTTCAATGCTATCATCAAAAATTTTTGATATAAATAATTAACATTCGAATGCATATCTGTTGAAAACAATATAGCCAATAAGCTGACTATTCTCTGAAAATTTTTCATAAATATTATGGAAACCATGCCAATAAATATTGAGTAGAGGACTATGATGATTAAAGTCCTTCAGGGTGATAGTTTTGATTTTATCATTAAAGCTTAAAATAAAAATCCTGTAAAATGGCTCAAGTAATAATATAATGTTCATATATTTAACATTTCAACCTTACAACACTACATATTATTACCGTAAGCAACTATTTTTAGAGCCTTACCAACCCTCATCATTGTAAAAATTTTACACAACTCAGGATCAATAAATTGGCTATCCTTTGACGAAGAAATGATCAGATTCCTAGAAATCATCAGTCGTATACTCACTCGTACTTAAACTGTGCCTTTATCTTTAATATGCAGCTCTTTCAAACTAAAGTTTCTAATAGCCTTATGCATCATAGCTAAGGCCTTGCCTTAATTGATACAATATTTTCTACTATGCTTATATAGTTTTACTCTAACCATAACTGATCATTAACACCAAAAAATAAAGTTCACATTTTTAACATTTGAGAGACAATGGTGAGAAAACTCACCCTCCAACTCACCATATTATGAATAGCCGTATAATTTATTTTGAGACTCTGTTACCTCGCAAACCATACTTGTGATTGCACTATAATATTCAACAGCACCGGCTGATGAAATATCAAATTTTTTTAAACTCTCATTTTCTTTATCAGTCAAAGAGTTAATAACACGCTCAAGGTTAAGAGTATCTCCCCCAACAACATTCTGGCTATTAAGTATTTGATATCGTTCTTTTGCAGTATTAAATATTTCTCGCAGTGCTTTTTTTTGCTCTTCAGTAAAAAACCGGGAAAAATCATTAAACTGATTTGATTGTTGAATTTTCTCATGTATCATAACACTAGTTTCTTTACTATCTGACTCTGAAGGATATTTATAGTTTGAAAGTTTTGATTGTTTAATTTTTTTTGAACCATGGTATCTAGTTTCGTTGATATTTGATTCTAAAAGTAATTTACAATTAGAAGATAACGTTGGTTGTTGCTTAGTTTTAGAAAATCCTTGGGCACTTTTTGAAAATAATGATGTCTGTGAAACATTGTATTTATCACAGACTAATTTATTTTTTGTAGTTTTTTTTACGCCCTCGTCACGTACACATTCATCAGTTTGCTGAATTTGCCTAGTGTTGGGTGGCAAGCATAACTCTCCATAAGAGTTAAGAGAAACAGGATTATCACCCATCGGTAGGGCTCCTCCTTCGCTTCTAGGGCGGTCGTCTACCCTGTTACCACTGATATTATTGTCAATAAAGGTATCATAATCTTTCTCGCAAATTTTATCATTTATGCAAAACTGTGGGCTTGAAGATGGTAATTCTTGAGGGGACTCTAATATCTGATAGTGTATACCAACCTCATAGCCCAAAAGTATACGATGACCCTCAAGGTCATCATTTTTTTGCCGAATAATCACTGGTTCAGACTCATCGCTTGGAATGATTGCTAAAGTAGCTCTTAACACCCTAGATGTCGCAAAGATTAGCAGACTATCAGCCCATTCTTCCTTGTAATATAGTTTATTAATATATCTGTCAATATTTTGAACACTTGCATTATCATTAGGTATGAAGTTACGATAAAGATCTATATACTCACGAACATGATTAACAGCAGCTTCTCTAATACTATTTTCATTGTTAAACTGATTTCTATTTTTTTGGGGTAGCTGTCTAAAAACAGCATGAAAAAAACAATTACCATCCCTGGGTACATCTTTGCAAATTAAACCATAATGACCAACAATCTGACCAAGATTACTTGATATAGTTTTTTTAGATTGAGCGCTAGAAATTCTTGTCTTTTCAGGTTTTGGATAACTTGCATTTATAGAAGTGCTAAATGAACATATATTAGAACTTTCTTCTGGCGGTCCTTTAGTCACTTGCGGCTTAATATGTTTATGTCCAAACAAATTGTTGTCATTATTTTTCTCAGGGGCAGAGGTTAAAATATCGCCATCTTGATTTGTGAAAAACGTTTCTTTAAAAACGCCATCTACTAATTCATAACACTTACTAAAAAATTTTGAGTCAGAGGAAATTTTTTTAAATTTTGTGCGAAAATTTATACTTTTAATATCTATATAAATATCATTATCATCATGATCGCGATTAAAAGAGCTCGAGTAATTTTTTTCATTCCAAGGAATAATTCTCTGATTATGTAGAGTTTGACGCAAGATATGTGAAATATTATTCTTGATTTTATATATTCTTTGTCTATCGACACCATGAAAAACTCCGAAAACAATATAAAGCACAGAATTATTAGGTTTATCAACTGATAACTTCCATTCATTCTTTGATAAAGAGACATACGGACTTTCATCATATTTGTATTTTGTCGTCTTCACTTCAACGTACTTTGAAGTTTCTTTTTTTTCATTATTGATTAGTTTTAACTTTTTAACAGTGATATCGTGGTCCATACAACTACTCATGTTATGTTTAGGGTCATGCCAGACTATCTGTATAGTCACGCTATTATTTTTATACACACCATAACATTCGTAAATTTCTTTACCAGAATCGTTGGGTTTTAGTGAACCATTAGCATGATATTTATTAATATAATGATGCTTGAGCAAATCGAATACTATTCGTTCACCACTATTACCTCTCGCTCGCTTTACTTCATTTGATTCCTTAGGGCTCTCTGTCACTGGAAAATTTTTTTGAGAGTTACTTGGTTTACGTTTTCCAGGAAGAATATTTGGTGTGTTACCAGGAGTGTAGTTAGTAGGTGTGCTAGGGGGTGGTGTGCTAGTAGTATCAGGGTAGCCAGTTGGTGAATCAATAACCTCATCATCTACTGGGGGTCTAGAACCTAAAGAGGCGACGTTTAGTGGGAGGTTATCATTACTCGGATCAGTAATATTCAGCATTTGTTTTAAATCATCTGGTAGAGAATCTAAATCTTTATAATCTTTAATTATTTTTTTTAGATTTTCTACTGTTTGAGCGTTATTTTCAAGCATAGACACTGAAGACTCATGTTTTAAAGAATTTTCATCTGATAAAAATTTTTTAAATTGTTCAGTTGCACTCCCCTTCAGACCTAAGAAAGAAACTAATTCGGAAGCGATTTCAACCCAGCATTTACGATTGATTTTTCTTAATGAGGTATAAAAAAACAGTGTTTTTTCCGTCAAATGTGCATGTTTATTTTTACCTGAAAAGTTTATTAAATTCCTAGAATAATGAATTTCTAGCTCCTTAAATTTTATTAAAATCTCTTCTAAAAAATCTTGTGGAGTTTTATCGTTTTGTCTAGTAGCAATGATGGAATATAAAGGCAAGCAAGAAAGAAATTTTTCTTTAATTTCTAGTATGTGCTTTTGCCCCTGTTTCTCTTCTTCAGTTCCTTTACTAGGTGAATCAAAGCTGCATATGTTTTCATCTGAAAATTTCGGCATGTGTAAAATCTTAGCCAATTTTAATAAATTTTCTGTACTTAATTCACAGGGATTTAGCCATTGTGAACTTCTCAGCGGCTCAATACCCTCCCCGTCGTAAATTTTAAGATTTATAGCTGGTTGCCATACTTTGTTAACGTCTATCATTTTATTATTTTTTTTCCATTTTACAATATTTTCTTTAGTTGTTTTTTCATTTGATTCTAGAATCAAAGTATAAATTTTCGCAATAGTTGATAATTCTGGAGATTCTTTTGTGGTTTGTTTAGAGAGCAACTCCAAACATTCGTTGATAGTTGGAAATAGTCTGAAACCCAATCGGCTAGCTTGGTTTTCAGGTAAAATAACAGGCAAGTCAGGCACAAGTAGTACACCTTTCATAAGATCTATGTGGCTGGGTGAATAGATTAATTCTCCAGTCTTTTTAAATGAGTTTTTCCCACATACCTTTGTAAGGTTATATTTTTTTAAACAGTATAGCAAGAAGTGCTCATCTAATGTATCGGGCTTATTATCTTTTCCTGAACGTTGTTTGGCGTACTTGCACGGCTCGTTAAATTTTTCCCAATCTTGATAGATCGCCAACCACATCAAATAAATATGACCACTAGATTTTTCAGGGGCTTTAAGTATTTGCTCAAAAGAGTTGAAGTAAATAAAATTTTCGAACCATACCTTCTCTGCTTGAAAAGAGGAAGTTATTGGGTAAAATTTTCCAGCCTGTCCTGGTGGCTTAAATTTTGCTCCTTTCAGAAGGACTTCTTCTATATAGCTATCGATTTTTTCAGAAAAAATTTTTTTTGCTTTTGTATAAAGTAGTTTATCTTTCAATATCATACCAATATTTATATTTATATTCATTTTTTTCAACAATACTTTCCAATCATTGAATCTATCAGTATCATTTAACTCAGCCACATAATATTTCTTTGAAAGAACCATATCACTACTATCGTATAGAAAGTTTTTGTCGTCTATTAATTTATCAAGACCAAAATAACATCTATGAACAGGCAATAACTTTTCATTTCGACCACATAATACTGGAAACGCACTTAACTTATCAAAATCGTCCTCAGAAAAATCTCTTGGGCACGTTATGTAAGCCTTGTAGACGATTTGGAGTAAATCGACAGTGTTTTTGCTCGTAATTTTCTTGTCTGCAATCAATGAAAAAATATATTTTTTAACAAAATTTTTCAATGTGAGCGGTTCTAATTGTAATTTAACAATCAACTCTGTGCTAAAATCAGATTTGATATAATAATCACTTGCAATTTTTAATTTATACCTCTCTTTAATATACTTCAAATAGTTGTAATTCTCTTTATCATTGTTTTCATCTGGAAGAAAAAAAAGGTTATCTGCAGCTTCTAACTTATTATCTTCGGTAAGAAATAATTTCTTTTTTCTTAAACATCCAAAATAATCAATTATACTATTTTCATTATTCATAACGAACTTAAGCATGTCTAGCATAAGCGACATGTTTGTTTTGACTTGATAAATATAGTTTTCTATTTTATCTAAAAGATGAGAAATATTAAAAGACCTGATATCATCGTCAGTAGATATTAATTGCTTTACATTTTTGATGCTCACTGTATTAAGCTTCAAATCTATAAACTGCCAGAGATTTTTGTCAGTTTGAAAATCTTGATCTTTAATACTTTCATAAAATGAATCAAAAAATTTCGTTTCATCAAAAATGCAATGGTTAGCTTTTAAAAGCTTTCCATCTATCGATGGAACGAAAGCTATATTATTTATACCTCTCTTGTAACCTAACTTATATTTTTTCGCAATCAGCGGATAATCATTGAGGACGCCGCTTTCATCATTTAACAAAGACAACACGCTTGCTTTCAACATTGATAATTTTGACATATTAGCAAACCATTTAAAGGATAATTCCCCTATTTTTTCGAGTAAAAATCCATTCCATGAATTGTTCAAAATATTAGTTCGATCTTGGTTAAGTAAGAAATTAGCATTAACAAGGTAAAACAGTCCACTTTCTACAGTAGTAGGAAGACCACAATACAATTTTCCTTCCTTTACTGGAATAATTGCCTGATCAAATTCGGCGGCAAAAAATATTTTTGTGATTGAATTATTTTTAATTTTCTGAGGACATTCAGCATCATTGAGTATTTTAAGCTGATTAAGTACAGCATTTTCTACCTTTATTTCATCGTGAGTGAATATACACCATTGTCGAGTTATTGGCGCATTTGTACTATGAGGGTAACGATAAGATATTTGTTTAAATATTCCCTTAGGATCACTACTCAACTCTTTCTTTACCAATTCTGACGACTCATTATTGTGTTCAAAAATAATGCTTTCAATGTTATTTAAAAAAAGAATCGCTTCATGTTGTTTACTAATATTTTCCAATTCATTACGCAAATTTTCAATAGAGCAAGTAATTTTTTGCAGAACAATATTAACTTTTTCAGTGTAAAATTGAGGGTTTAGCAAAGGTGGGAGTTCATTAACTTCAGTATAAATAGGAATAATCTGCCACGGATGTGCTCCTTCCCGTTCCCAATGCGATTTATCAAATCGAAATTGCCACTGATTAGAAACAACCGTAACTTTTTCAGAAATACAAAAAACCGATTTAAATCCAATACCTTTGTACCCAATTTTATCCGAATTATAAACTTTGCTATTTTTATTTGAGCTGCGATGGGTACTTACATCACAGATTCGAACAATATCGTCTTTTTCAAAATTTTCACCATTATATGAAATTATAAGATAGTCATCTCTTAAAGAAAATATAATCTTACTCGCATTTGCGTCATCTGCATTTTGTAAAATTTCATAAATAAACTTGTGTGGGTCATGAAAACCAGTATGAATCGTAGATTCCAACATGCTCGCTAAAGAACGAGAGTTACTGTCGCTTTGTTTTTTATCATTGTAAATTTCATTTATAAATTCTTTTTTATTCATAGCACATCCTCTTGAAGATAAAAATTTTCAATAAAACAACAATAGCCAGAAAATCGTATTAATAATTTAATATTAATAGTACGCTACACTACTTTTTTCAAACTATCTACTGCATTTACACACGTAATTTTTTTATATTCTCATTTATTTAAAACTAAATAATTTAAAAATATAATGAGTTTTTCCCGATTTTTTTATAGTACACGATTTTCCATATAAATCAAGTTTTTTCTGTTAGTTCTGATTCATTGCCAACATAGATTAAAGGATAAAATATATTAATCTGGTTGTCATTCATACTCAATATCCACGGTCCCGACACAACAATGAATAAGCTCAACAGTGCACAATGAGTAAACTTGCGTAGCTTAGCTCGGTGGCTTGATTAATTATATCAAACGAATTCTACAGATAGTCAACTAAATCACCGGACCAGATAGTTACATAACAATCAAGCCGTTGAGGATCTTGATTTCGACACACGCAAAAAAAGTTAGGGTACCAGCATACAAGTCATTGTATGCAGCTCAGATAATATACACTTTATTTTTCAAATTATATTTTAGCAGCAAATCAATAAAACTAAAACAAGGCTCCTAATATTCGACTTATAATACTTTATTGACTCTTTAAGTTAATGCTATAGATAAATAATAATTTGCATATCGCTAGAAAACATTGAGATGATTTTTGATTTTTTCCATTTTAAAAGAATCTAAAATTTAATTTGTGTATTTGTATTAGCGAATTTTTGATTCGTAAGTTCTTCTTCTAATACTTTTATCAACTGGTATGCAGCATCTCGTGTTGAAAAACCAAGTTGAACAATAAGCCCTTCTTGCTCAGCACATGTGTTTTTTTTGTAAAATGGTGATGATTTTCCAACATGACCCTTTAATATACGATTCAAGTCGTTTTTTAATTGAGATGTCAAACTTAGGGGGTTTAGTGAAACATAATAATAACCACCATGCGACACGTCATTAACGTAAGAATATTCAATAACATTGGAAAATTTTATAGAATAACTGTCTCCTTGTGGGATTTCTCTTTTTGGGGAAAACATTATTGATGGGGAAGAAAGTATCTTAGTAAAATTAACATTTAATTTTTTCTCTATTGATCTATCTGAGTTCAAAGGACTTAACCGATTAGGTACTTCACGGACTCCATGAACATTTCGAATATAGTTTAGTCCATCTGCAGATTGTGACCCAAGCAAATCACCAACCAACAAATGTCCTATTACATGGCGTTGACAACGCCCTTTACAAGGAGTAATGACATCTTGACGAAAACGATTACCTAATTGAAACGCCTGGTGATCTTTGTCTACTGCCGAAACTTTAATAGAACTACGTCCAGATTTTTTAGACAACATGACAGAAAAAAATCGATCACTGCCTAAACTACGCGCAAACACAGGCTCTATACATTGTGCTAAATCGCTAGAACTAAAAAATTTATTACGAAGGCTATAATAGTCATTTTCAGGAATGTCAGCTATAGTTTGGGGTAAACTTTTTAAGTCGAGCTCTGCTAATCTCAAATCTAGTAAAGCCTTTATTTCTTGAAGACCTCCTTTATATAAGCTATGATCGTTTTTTTTTAGATTTATTATATTTTCTTCGTTTAGATTTTTTTATTTTTTCCATCTCATTTTCTTTTTTTAAATGCCACTGAGAGAATGATACATCAACATCAGCTTGCCAGATCTTTTTCAAATCAGGATGTATTTGCAATATCAATTTATCCAACTCGATATTTACTAAATTTTGATATTCTTTAGACAATTTCGCATAATTATTTTCTTTTGCAACAACATCTTTTAATCTAGGTATCCGAAGTAGCTTCTCTTGCCACACACGGTAGAGTGTCGGCATTAGCTCTGGGTAAGCTTTACTAAAAGAGCGTCTTGCAACCACATCAAAAATCAAGACGCGAGCCAAATTATGTGCAGCATACTCATCTTTAGACAGTGTCTCAGGCATTATAATAGAAAATTGAAAAGGTATACAATACCATTGATTTAAATCATTTAACCAAATTTTAAATTCCTGTGTAAGCTGGTCATACTCAATTTTTTCTTCACATTGAATCAAAAATTTCTCAAATTTTTCACGCATTATTGTTATATTTTGATATCTTAAATTACACAAATCGTTATCAATTATATGAAATAGATAACTAAGCTTATATTGAAGATGAGCTTGTATTAAATCTCGGTAGCACTTATAGTTTGACGGGATATTAAAAGTATAAACCTTCTCTCCAAGGATTGTTGGCTTTTTCGCTATTGCTTTTAAAAGCTCCAGGAAACATCTTCCCCCTTCATTACGGCCAGCCTTTGAAAATGCCAAATGAATTTCATGTCTGTTTAAAGGTTTCTGACCTCCCGCGCCAAAACGCTGTCCTTTAAATCCGATACCAAAAACGAAACTGGTTGAGCTCGCAGCAACATCTACGCTGTCATCGTCGGGTCTCAGAGCATTTATTTTTTTCGAAAAAGCAACGAGGCTTTGAATGTGCTGAGTTGCTTTTTCAGTTATTACATCGATCTCTCCTCCAACCTTAAGTAACTCAGTAATAGGGTGGTGATTGTAATCACAAACAGCTTCTATGTCAAAATCTAATTTGAGCATGCAAGCTGTAAAATCCAACATAAATTCGTCATATGGATGCGGATTTTCATAATAATCAATCATTTGGTTTCCGTAGTTCAATGCTTCGTTTTCATCTTCATAACTCTCATCATCCGATCCAAAGATTTTTTTTAGATCAATATTTCCAATTTCTAAATACCGTTTAAATCGTTCGATAAAGACATCAATATTCAATTGTATTAGAAAGTCTACCAATCTTTGCATTAAATCAATAATGACGTCTCCACAAGCTTTTGTTAATGGATTTGAGTACCATTGTTGGTGAGCTGACGAATTATCCATTGCATAACCAAAATTAATTGTTAACTTTCCATCGCTAGACTTTCCTGGCATACGAGAACGCGCATCTAATGGCGTTTCATTCGCTATATCTAGAATCGAAACAGCCCATATTTTTTTTGCCAATTGATGAGATATGCAATCCTTATTAATGTCTTCAAAAGATTCACAGACCATACGATAAAAGAATTCACCGTATTGAAGACGATAGATTGTTTCCCAAAAGTTCCTTAAATAATTAGGCTCAAGAATATCTGACCGTTGACAAAATGTATGAAAATATTTAACAAATCGACTATATTTTGATCTCTTGGATTGCTCAGCGCTGTCTTTAGACCAAACTTGTATATCAGTATAATTAGCCATTTCGGGGAGCATTTTTTCAAAAATAAAAAAAATTTTTTCAATGGCCATTTTAATATTTTGTGTCTTTGATTCTCGGATTTTCCGCTTTATTTCCTTATACTTTCGGTGCTTTGCTGAAAACTTAGGATTTTGACGATTTGTTGGGATCCATTTTTCTAATGCCATAAACTTTTTAAGTTCTGCCTCATTGAGGCCATAAAGCAACGGATCTGCTAATGGATTTTTAATATCATCAGAACAAATATATCTGATAATATTTATTAGTTGACTGAAAAATTCTAAAATAGATGATGAATCTTCAATACTTTTAGACTGAATTTCTTTTTTTATCGTTTGTTCGAAAGATTGTAGCACGCCACCGTTAGCAAATTCTTTCATAAACTCGTGAATAATTTCTGTCCATGTCTCATGCGTAATAGGCTGTCCATCATTAATCGTAGAAAAATGTTGCGGGCTATGGCTCATA
>Ga0100381_1004750_pt1 | contig 11408 bp, 9 predicted proteins | sample CryGeymeta201505_FD_80416 | JGI IMG/M metagenome (GOLD analysis project Ga0100381, IMG submission 80416) | Groundwater microbial communities from Crystal Geyser aquifers in Utah, USA - Crystal Geyser metaG 2015-05 | ecosystem: Environmental > Aquatic > Deep subsurface > Groundwater | place: USA...
GGCAGCATCGCAATAATAATCATTGATGCTCCCCTCCATAAAGGAGACCACCTTAACCTTTCTGAGCTTCAACGTTGGAGCATCAAAGTTCCTCCTTTACTTTTAGCAGAATCGACAGAATCGAACTTATTCGTTCCAGATTGCTTCTTGAGTTATGCTAGTTTTGAAGTAAGACATGAGGCATTTGATTTTTTACAACTTGAGTCGATTTTTTCTCCCTCCATCTTTGTCATGTTCGTTCTGGTTAAAAAGATGGCCGAAGTGAGGCTAGCTCTAAAAAAATTGTTCAGGAATGATTCCCAAAAACATCGAGCTCATAATAAGCAGAATGTCCTTCCTCGACAGATCAACAGTATGACTTTAGCTAGCCACAAGCAGCCTAACTTTACTAGAAAGGGCCTGAATATTCTCAAGGGTAAAGGAGATGATCTTCGGCAGAATGAGTGACCAAAATTAATCATCTTCTATTAGAAGCTACAGGTTTGAAATGTTTGAAATGTGGTTTTTTTCTATGTTGTTGTGGATGAAATTCAGGGCTTTATGCGCACTGTATTACTGTTCAAGTTTTTCAAATTAAGGGAAGAGCTCGGTTTGGTAAGTAATAATGTCTGTGGGTCCGATGAGAAGGAAAGGAGTACAGCATATCTCAACTCTATACTATTTCTTTTTGCTTCTTCTGACTACATTTGGTTCTACCCCTGTAAAGGAGATGAGTTCTACAGTTTAATCCTAGTCCTGAGTTTCCTGGTAGACCTTAGAGAAATGTTATAGAGATCGACCTTTTGTTTTTTTATGAACATAGTCATCGAGTTTACTCTGCTAAGCTTTTCGATACTTCATTACTATATTTGTCACTACATTCAAATCAGTCACAGCTATTTGATAGACACAGATATGATCAATATTTGAATTTTCACTACGATCATCATCATGATTTAAAAATAGCATCTGTATTTATCAACCAGGGGGTACCAACTGACCTCCCAGTTTATTAGTTTGCCTCGCAATTATAGTAAAAGCAGGAATATGAAGCTGGATGTGTTATGCTACACAACAACTCTGAAACTGTGAAAAATGATACGCATATATCAACCTTATTTATTGGCTTTCGAAGACTGGAGACAGGCAAAATGGGAAGAGAGCAAAGGTACAGAGAATATTTGGAGGGAAAGGACGTTTAAACGGAAAAGGTACTTGTGGAGATGCCCATTTTCATAATAATTATTATTACATGCAGAACACTTAAAATCAACAATCGTGCAAGTGCTAGCATCACCTTTTCACTCTCAAAATGATCCACAAGGAGCGAAGACCCAACCTATCGACCAGCACCTTGATGTGCAGGGGAAAGCAGCACAAGAACAAAAAGATAAGAGCCACCTGTCCCAACTTCGAAGGACCCATGCTCAACAAGGACCGTCTCCACGCCACTCCCGCCTTCATTCTTCCCTCCTAGAAGGTAACAGTTCATTCATTCAGATCGAATACCTCGAGAGCGCCAGATAAATTCTGAGGGAACATGATCGTCGGGTTCGTGAGGCAGAGGAAGATAACGACTAGCTGGTATTTTTACAATAATTCAGTATGTGCCAAAACCTCGCTCCAAAAATATGTACTGCAACGTCTGCCGATAGAATTATCAAGAATATATTCATGTACCTTTAAATTTACAAAGCACATACATTCACATCAGCACAAGGCCAACATCCGCAGCTCCTAATTCAACAGAGATATTATAAGTCTCACCAAAAAATTCGGTCCTACTCCTGTCAAGGAGCTTACCATTAGCTCTACTGAAACTGGCAGCAGAAATGATGACGATTCTGTTGAGATAATTGGCTCCATCAGTCGCAAAAAAGTCAAAACAAACCCTGAGGAAACATTCTACAACAGTTACTACTCATTCGGAGGACCCAACCAGCCTATGATGACTACTCCTAATCCTTACGTGATGCCACCAATGCCTACGATGATGGCTCCTCAGATGCAAATGATGAACCCCTATGCTACTGCTACTACCCAATGGGTGCTAGCATGATGTACAGTCCTATTCCAGGCTACTATGAGCAGCAAATGAGGAACTACCAGATGTTTTGCGGGCAGTATCAGCCTAGCCTGAACATTGACCTTTTCCACCACCAAGGCTGACCATTTTTTGATATTATATTATCAATATAACTGCACACAAACATAAATACATTAAATCAGCTCAACTATCGGAACTTTGAAAATTGATAGCATTCAGTATGCCGCATGCCACGGGCCTTCTTCAGCATTACTAGGCTTGATAGGTTGTGCTAACGAGCAGAAATGGAACATTCCGAAATGACCTCAGATGATTTTTGAGTATCACTACTACCAATAGACTCAGTATCCTTGAAATGTAGATCCTCTATTCTTGACTCCTTTCGAGTGTGCTTCTTTGAATTGATAATTGTGGATGAAGCTTGTAGAGAGACTGAACTATCTCTTTCCGAAGACTTCAGCTCCTTGTGCGAGAAAAAATTGGGAAGGTCAAGGGCTGTGAATGTGGCTTCTTATGAAATTTGGGGACAGTATTGAGGAGACACTTGTCCTTATAAGGAAGCAAGGAGGTCGATAGATTCTTTGGAGAGAGAATCTGACTTCTCTATGAGTTATTTGAAATATGTTTGATTGTTTTCTGTTTTCTTCGGAAATTTTTCTTCTATATCGAACTTATATTTTCCAAAAGGGAAGTCTACACCTTTCCCGGGCTAGCTCCTGAATATGTTGGAGCTCTGCTGGCTCATAGGGTATACTTTGAAGTTGGAAAATCCTTTGTTCATTGAATTTGAGGGTAAAGTATACAATTCAGTCTGAGCTGCAGTCGGGTCTCCCATGCTGCTTCTCGCCTGAGTGTTCCTGAAGCCGGATTTGCTTGATATGTCGCTTTTTCTGGGGTTTCGAAGACTTTTCTTGGCAGCTAAAGATGGTCTAGCCTTGCTCTAGGTAAGATATTGGCTGGCGTAGAGGTCCTGATGGAGATTGGGTTTCTTGAGGAAGCCGGAATTCTACTTTTCAGCCTTGATAGTGGTGCTGATAAGACTGCAGTGGCACTAGACAGAATAGCGGGGAGTGGAGTATGGTTATCTTTGGGAGTTCATCAGTTGAGGCTGGGGAATTTAATGATATTTTTAATTCTACAACAGAGGAATTTATATCAATTGCTTATCTAAGCCGGCTACTCTCAAAAACATAACATCCACAATCCCTTCGATCCTTCTCCCAAAAGCTTAGCATTCTTTCTCAGCAACAATCAAATAAGCTTATTTCACATAAGAAAGGTCACATGATATATTACGGTATTCTTCATTTTTAGATCAGTACCGAAGTTTCAGAAGTGTTAGCAACAAACCAAAGGGAGCATAAGCTGGCTTTTTGAGATTGGACATCATATCCGTTAATTAACAATATGAATATGTTGATATTATAGACAATACCTTAATTGAATATTTATTACTTATTGTGGCATTCCGCAAAGGTCAAAGAATGTTTTTTCTCAGTCAGGAGGCCGCAGTTTTTTCTTAGCATTATTATTAAATATGAAGAAAGTTATCTACCTTCTCCTCTTACTAACCATCCACGCAGCCGTCCTCAAAAGAACAAGCGATAGGGAAGTTCCCAGACTCACACCCAACGATACCATCCTCAGCACCATGGGACTTTTCCGACTTGTCCTATAACCCACTATGTGCAGTCTGCGTATCGAGAGATTCGACTAAACCACACAAATATACAAACCTCATGCCAACTGTTACTCCTAACTGCTTAACGGCACCCAATGCTAATGGCTGGAGGTCAATAATGGTAGTCTACTGACCGATCAAGGCAGCATATACGCTGAGTTACAAGGCCAAAACTATTATGAGACGGTGGTGGTGATGGACGATATGGGGATGGTTCGGTTGCAGGGAGTTGTAGTTGACAGTGCAACTCCGAACACTATAGTGAGGGCCGATGTGACTGAGTTGCAAACGAACAGAACTCTTGACCAGAATTTTATTGAGACTCAGATGAACATAGATCTCTCAAATGTAAATGTCAAGAAAAGTAATCTTTACAACTGGACCTTTGCCATCAATAATGGAAATCTCGCAATCTCTGACCCTCAAAACACAATCAGTCGAACAGTACCTGTTAACAGAGTTACTTACAACAAATCAGGAATCTACAATAAGACAACAGGAGCTCCCTTGACTCTGACTTCTCAGCAAAAGAGTAACAGCCTGATCCGGTTCCCTTATGTAATCGAGGTCGATCGCTATTTGCCTGTGTTTCGTATCTATGACCAGCAGAAGATTCTGTTAGCTGAGCATTCTGTCCTCAATCCTGCCCTCGGGCACTCTCTAGATTAGATTGCTTGTCCTCCTTATACATACAAACATAACGGGGACTGTGTCACTCTCTGTCCGATTGGATACTATCCCTATCAAAACGGAACAAGAGGTAGATGCACGCTCAGCCCTTTTTCAGGTTCAGTTTCAGGAAAAGGCAACATTTTACGGAATTCATCGAATCCCACCTTCGATTATGCCCTCACCTAGAAGCCATGTCCTTATCTGACAACCAACTATACTTACGGTTGCTACTGTCTCACTGGATCATCTTTCTCTTTTGGAAAGTGGGCTTGTGTTGGAGGTAAACAAAATGCCAGCACAAGTTGCCCTTCAAATTCTGTGTCAGGGATGGGCGTTTGTCTATTATGTGAAGATAGTTGCTTGAGTTGTGAGAAGGCACCCCAGAAGGAAGGATACATCAAATATTTGATTTGCAAGAAATGCGTCAGTGGCTATTAATTGAATTTAGGAACGTGTGTGCCTAGTGGATCGAACGGAAGTGGCAACAGCACAAATGGAAACGGAACTGATGGAAACAACACAAACGGGAACGGAACTTCAGGAGGCAACAATACCGGAAACGGAACTGACGGAAACAACACAAATGGAAACAGCACAAACGGAAACAACACATCAGGAGGCAACAATACAAGCGGAGGAAATAATACTGGAAACGGAACAAACAACAATACGAATGGTGGTTCTGGTACAGGAAACAATACGAATGGCAATGGCACAGATGGCAACAATACTCAGGGGAATAGCACTAACGGGGGAAACAACACTAATGGGAATAACACAGGAGGGAATAATACCAATGGGAATGGCACAGGAGGGAATAATACCAATGGGAATAATACCAGTGGAGGAAACAGTACTAATGGGAATGGCACTGATGGCAATAGCACCAACGGAAATAATACCAATGGGAATGGCACAGGGGGAAATAATACAAACGGAGGAAATGGTACATCTGGAAATAATACAAATGGAGGAAACAACACAAGTGGAGGAAATAACACTAACAACAATACCAATGGATCCATCCTGCTCCCAGGTATATAGCTAGTCAATGCAACTCTAGTCAATAGCACCATCTCAGATGGCACCTACCTCCAAGGCACCACTCCAGATCTCAACGCCACACTCGTCAACGGAACTGCACTCACAGGCACAGTCATCAATCACACCCCCTTCAACGGCTCTATACACAACATTGAGGTCGTTGAGGGAACAATCATAAATGGAACCCTTCTCAATGGAAGCCTCAACGACTTTAGAACAACTCAGGGTGGAGCACTGAATGGAACAATAAATGACGGCAAGGTTATAAATACTGAGTTGGAGAGTGCCAGTATACCTACTGGTAGCGTGTTGAACGGAACAACAACAACTGGCGGAGCGATAAATGGCAGTTTGAGTAACGCTCAGATCATAGATGGTTTCATTGAAAACGGTACAGTCACAAGTGGTAATGTTGTGAATGTCCTGACGACAGCAGGAGGCATCATTGACGGTTAGCTTTAGAATGCTGTCATATTGAATGGATCCATTGTCAATGCTTCTGTTCCTTCCGGCAAAATAATTAATGGCACAACAACCACAGGAAGTCAGGTCAATGGTAGTCTAATCAACGCCACAATAATTAACGGTCATCTGGTAGATACTTACATCCCAACAGGCAGCATAATTAATGGAACAACCACAACGGGTAGCCAGTTCAATGGAAGTATCAACAATGCCAGTATAATAAACGGTCATCTTGTTGACACTTACATCCCAACAGGTAGCATCATAGATGGAAGTACAACTCCAGGGGGTCTTTTATCTGGAAATCTTGTCAACAGTAGCATCAACAATGGTCAGTTGACTGATGGTATCATCAACAATAACACTATTATCAATGGATCGACCACCACAGGAACGATCTTTGATGGCACAACCGACCAGGCTATAATACTCAATGGTGCAGTCGATAATGCAACTAACTTCAATGGAAATTACACCAACGGAACCATCAGCAATCCCTAAAATGGAACAATCGTTAACGGTAACATCGAAAATGGCATCATTTACAATAATAGCTACTCCCCACCACCTATATCTCCTCCTCTGCGCTCATTCTCTAGCTATGACTCCCTCGATGCTGCAGTCTATGACCTCGGTGACAACTTCTTTGTGACTTACTTCATCCCATCTCAAGATGTCAGGTTGGCCACTGGCAGGAGGATGCAGAGTGTCTAGAGTGGTGGTTTTGGCTCCTCTCCCAAGTATACCTTGCACTAGAGCAACAGTCCTTTCAACCTGCTGGACCTGACTCTTGGACAATACCAGACGACTGATGGGGATGGACTGTACGCAAGATACGGGACGGAATAGAGCCAATCACATCAGAATTTCATGAGAAGGTGGCTAGCTTACTTCGGGTACATCTTCAGCTGGATCATCCTAGCCCTTCATTTCGTCTACATTGGAAATTACCTCCTCTACAAGGTCGACAACTTACTCGTTCTGGCTCAGACTTTCTTCTTCTTTCAATACGTCAACCTCCTCACAGGAAATTACCTATCTCAATTTTATTATGGGTGGAGGTGGATGCACGGAGGTTGGTTCCCTAACTTCTTCAAAGCAGCCATCCCTCATGGGTACTTCGCTTAAGGAGCACCCGAGCCATATAAATTGTGCTCTCTTGATGCTAATTTCCTTAGAAATGCGGGTTTCAGCTTCAGTCTTTTTGCTGTTTTCCTTGTAGCTTGGCTAATCATCTCCCTAATCGTCATCATTTTCTTCAAAATCTGCAAAAAGAGATAAATTTTCTATCCTCGCATCATGAAGCAAGCTCTCTTCGCAGGCATCTAATTCTTTGCAATGAACATCTTCTACTGGGCCGTAGCATTTCTCAAGTATGAGGACAACATCATCAACTATGATTCATCCTACTAAGACGCTAACAAGGGGGCAGCTATTGCCTTTATCGTAGCGTATGGCTTCTATTCTTTTGTCAGATTCTGCTTCCATAAAATAGGTGGACTGTACATGTTCAAAAGACTGCTGATTGCTACGATTCTGGCAGCTGCAGTTTATGACCAGTGGGGGTATGTGCTGTTGATGTTGGGCCTGGAGATAGTTTTCACCATATTCAGGTTTATCCTGTAAAGGCCAAAGAGGACAAGTGAGAAGGTGTTTATCATTTTGGAGTGGCTTCTCTTCTCATTGGCCTACATTCTTATGTTTTTCGTGCTGGAGGTGGGAGTGACTGCTTTCATCTGCATGGTCATCGTCTTCATCATGGTTGTCCTTCTCTTCGCAGATTTGATGGATGTCTACCTCAATGCTTAAAACCAGTTTGCCTAGCTGGTTCCCCAAGGAAAGCAGAGTCAGGATGGGTCTCCGCAGTCAGACAGAAGACTCATGGAGTGATTTTTATGAATTTTAACAAGTTTCACATATTGCTATCAAGAGCTTTTATTAAAAATCAGCTGATACAGAGCCTTGGAGATAGACTCATTGCTAACCAACAGCTATAGCAAAGCGAATCGATCCACCTTCTTGAATTCACTGTAGCTCTTGGGTCTATTTTATTTGAAAAAATTCAGAGCTGGTCCGTTGCCCTTGCGAACAATGTTTTTTCTTACTTCCTCAATGCAGTTCTTGAATACTTCTCTCAGCTCATTTATCTCTGCCATTTGCTTTGACTTTTCGACAAGATCAGAGTCGATGATGCTGTTGCGTCTGGACTACATTCTGACCATGTAGTTGCTCCTGGCTTTCCTGAAGGAATTGCTACTGGTGCCCTATCGTCTGCTATGCTCATCTGTTCCCTTCTTCTATTAAATAAGATCAATGACAGTATCGACGGGAATTAACTAGGAGCTACCTATTTTTTAGTGAATCTTTTTTCGAAACCAGGAAGAATCGCTGCCCTTGTTTCCTTATATTTTACTGTGACTTTCCAGCCTCATGGATTTATTTTTGCTTCTGGTCATTTTGATGTTGGTCGAGTAAGGTCTCAACTCTCCCTCCAGCAGCAGCTCATTCGATAAGTTTGAATGCATGTTGTTATATTGTTTGTTTTCTGACCTGGTGAATCTTACAGGTGGCTCTCTTGCGCTTTGAGTTGTACCTCCTCCTGCCATTTTTTACTTGGCCTGTTCGATCCATACCTCAGTTTATTTATTTTTTCTGGCCAGCAAATACATACTTTTTTCTTGCTGTTTGACGGTGTCCTCCAATTATTTGATCTTCATTGTGAGAAGGTTGATCTCCTTGTCTTTTTTGGTAAGTTTATCAAACAACTTCATAGAATCTCCTCTGAAGACTTTCAGTTGTTTTTCTAGAATGTCTATTTTTTCAAGAAAGGCGGTTTAGCTGTTGGCATTGTTGAGGGATCTTTTTTTGATGCTTTACATCTCCTCTCGAACCCTTCTTATGTGATCTTTGTATGCTGTCAGGAACTAGGCTTCGTAGGTCTGGATTATGCCCTGCACTTTTTGATCTACAATGTCTATATAGTCTAATAATTCATCGTGAGATTATTTCACCATCTCTTCTCCAGTCTTTATCAGCGATACTTTTTTTCTTTTCTTTCCTGAGGACAACCTTGGCGAAGGCGGCATTGTGATGATGTTCCCTTCATTGTCTTCCTGCTTTACTTATTCGATGTTGATGACTGATGGCCTGAATCTGTTGCTGTTCATCGGTTTTATAATACGTTATAAGATAGATGATGTATTGATAGATGGTCATTAGATCAGCCGAGGTGAAATTTAGAGCCGTAGTTGGTTTTGCCCTGTGAGTTGAAGGTGCTCGACATCTTGGCCAGCTACTTTGGCATAAAGCCTTAGAGGTTGGGCAAGTGTTCCTTCAGCAATCTCTATTTCTCACGTTGGATCATTTACTCCTCCCATTTGGCATTCTCCATCACCCTGTTAAACTCCTCCTGTTCTCTTTCCTTTTCGGCACGATAGGCGTTCAGTCTCTCAAGCCACATTCTTTCGACCTCCTTTTTGTGCTCAAGTTCCTTCATTCTTCGTTTTTGCTGAGCCAGCTGCTCGAGTTTATCCTCTCTGGCGAACTTGTCCATCATGGCTCTTCTGAACTCAACTTCCATTCTTTCCTCCTCCTCTTTCTGCCTTCTCTTACGTTCTTTAGCTTCTCTTTCAGCTCTGATCATTTCCAACCTTTGCCTTTCTCTCTTTTCCTGTTCTTATTGTTCCTTCCTCCTCATTAGAGCCTCAAATTATTCTTGATGAAGCTCTCTTCTCAATTGTTCAAGTTCCTCAGCATCTTTTCTTCTTTTCTCCTCCTCAATTTTGAGTCTTTAGAAAATTTTATTCTTGGCCTCTTCTCTTTCGGATCTTTCTTTTTTGACGGCCTCTTCTCTTGAGTCAAGTTCTTTCGCATATGCCGTATACTTTGCTTCTTACTTTCGCATGAGTTCCATCTCGGCCTGTCTTTGCTGCTCTTTTAAAGTGAGAGCCTACTGCATGTCCTGGAAAGCTTTTTTCTTTTTCTTGTCCTTGTTTTACATCTCTCGGAGCTCACTATCGATGAGGGTCTGCATGACCTTCTAGACTTGTTATTTTTCCTTGAGGTACTGCTAGTAGGCTTCTTTTTCTTTTTCGGCCTTCTAGATCATCTGTTGCTTTTGAAGCTGCTTGGCCTCGAATCTTTCTCGCTGCTTCTGGGCTTCCACTTCCTGCAACTGACGGGCCTATCTTTCCTTCTTTTTGAGCATTTCTGCCTCAAACTCTGCTTCATTAATCTAAGATAGTTATGGATAATACGAGCTAGTCGACCTTGCGGACTTGTTTTTAGGCCAGCTGTTTGGCTCTTTCCTTGTTGAGATAGCCTTGTTGAATTTTCTGTTTCAGGGCCTTGATTTATTCGTTCTATGAGACGAGTTTTTCTAATTGGATGCCCTTACTGACTTCCTTGTTTTTGCGGCGTTGGAGCTCCTTGCCAAGCTGGTCCTCTGGGATTTCGAAGTAAATGCCAGCTGAGGGATTCTTCTCGCCCTGTCGATAAAAAGAAGCTGAGGTCATTTTGTAACTTAAAAATTATATTGATCAACTATCCTTATAAACATCCTTTAAATCGACGACCTTCCTAAAAGAACTTCACTCCCCAGGCCTTTGAGAGAGATATTGAATAGAATAATATATAATGAACGCCAAAGGAGATATAGTTGCCATCACCAACGCCATAAAATACTTCCAAATGCCACTATAAACTCCCCTCAATACTCAGCTGCTCTAAAGCCATCTCAATACTCTAGGAAATATGCTGGGAAACAGCCAGCAAATGCAGGTGGGTTTTTTGACAGATATGTTGGCTTTGGTCAGCAAAAAATTTTATGAGATCAGCGGTGTAGGTGGTCAGATTGCCAAAGAAGAATACCTTGGGGTCAGATTAGTAGGGGTTCTGAGTGTAATGTTCAAGACGGTCATCAGCAAAGGAGGCAAGTTGAGCAAAGATCAGATCATAGTCCTCATGTCTGCCACTCTCACCAGCTCCAAGCAAGTGTTTTAGCAATCCCAAAAGATGACCGACCTCAGAGGCATTTTCCTCTAATTCAACCTCACCCTTCTCTCAAATTTAGCTACAAGAGAGGACTTCAAAGTTGAGGAAATATACCCCAAACAGTACTCTTTATGCAGCAACATCCTCAAAGCTGACAAAATTAGTATCAGATAATTTGGCTTATGCCTGAATACGATGGATTTGCTATTGAAAAAAAACAGGCATTTGAGGGAAGGCGATGGGAAATTTGTGAATGAATGTCTAAAAAGATTGAAGGTAGATGTGGAACACCTCAGCGATGTTTTATACAAATATGAGATCGGATTCAGGAACAAAGTGGAGCCCCTTTGTCACACCCTTCTTTCTCTCTTTTTGTAAAATGGACAAAACAAGTTAGATTTGAGCCAATTGGTCAGTCAGGGTCAGGAAGAAAGTAGCTAAGATATTAGAAAGGAACTGTTTGGAAAGGTGATCCTTTTATCCCAGATGTGCGAACTCAGCATTGACATCAATCAGCTGAATTTTTAC
>Ga0100381_1004753_pt1 | contig 11405 bp, 10 predicted proteins | sample CryGeymeta201505_FD_80416 | JGI IMG/M metagenome (GOLD analysis project Ga0100381, IMG submission 80416) | Groundwater microbial communities from Crystal Geyser aquifers in Utah, USA - Crystal Geyser metaG 2015-05 | ecosystem: Environmental > Aquatic > Deep subsurface > Groundwater | place: USA...
AAATCCCGCGCCATCAGGTCCACCGTATCGGCCAGCCGTTCAAAGCGACGGCCGGTCTCGTCGACGTGCTGGCTGGCATCGACCATGGCCGCCACGGTGCGGTAAGACAGCACCGCCAGCACCGCCATGATGAACAAGGCCACCAGCATCTCTACCAGGGTCAGGCCGCGCGCCCTCATTTGCCGACCACGTAACCGGACAGATGCGCCAGTTGGTAATCCGGCTGTTCCGGCCGGGCAACCGATATACGCACCAGGCGGAAACGGCGATTCGGCGTGGCGCTCACCTCCTCGCGCCAGCGCAGAGCCAGCCCGGCCTGGCTAGCCAGGCCTTCGTGCGTGCCGGCAACTGGCATATTTGGCGTACTTTGCAGTTCCGCCAAGCGGTTCTCGGCCAGCCACAGCGCCAGGGTACGTTGCCGGCTGGCCGTTTCGCCGTCCAGCGCCATGCTCACCGCCTTGCCGGCGGCGGTCAGGGTCACGGCCGCCACGAACAGGGCAACCAGCACCTCCAGCAGGGTGAAGCCGCGCCCGGTCACAATGCGCCCTGCCCCACCAGGCTGACCTCGGCATCGCCCAGCGCGGACAGTTGCACCGCGACCTCGGCACCATCACCGATCAGCCGCCAGTGCTGCGGCGCGACCTCCTCGTCCGGGACGAACACTGCCTCGCCGCTGTCGGTCAGATGCATAGGCGGATCGAACCGGCGCGGGCTGTATACGCTATCGCTAGCCAGGTCGGACCAGACGCCGTCGTCGCCCCGCTTGAGAAAGCGATAGCCGTCCGGCTGCCAGCGCAGCGCCAATACCTGGCCGGACAGATTGGCCTCGCGGTCGAGCCGTTCCGCTAGCCGCGCCAGCCGCCAGGCCTCGGCCGCCACCGCCCGGCCGGGGTCCGGGCGCAGGTTGCCGGCGACCAGCCCGGCCATGATGGCGACGATGACCAGCACCACCATGACCTCGATGAGGGTGAAGCCGCGGACTTGCGTCACAGACTCCAGGAACCGATGTCGGCATCCATGCCCTCGCCGCCCGGCTGACCGTCGGCGCCCAGGCTGAGGACATCGATCTCGCCATGCACGCCAGGATTCAGATATTGATAAGGGTTGTCCCATGGATCGTTCGGCAGCCGCTCCAGATAGCCGCCCGGTTTCCAGTTACGCGCCGCCGGTTCGCCAGTCGGCTTTTGCACCAATGCCGCCAGGCCCTGCTCGGTGCTGGGGTAGCGCTGGTTGTCCAGACGGTAAATCTTGAGCGCCTGCATCAGGGTGGAGATGTCTTGACGCGCCGCCGTAACCCGCGCCTCATCCGGCCGGCCCATGACCTTGGGGACAATGAGCGCGGCCAGCACGCCCAGGATGATGACCACCACCATGATCTCGATCAGGGTGAAACCACGCTCAGCCTTGTTCATATTCATACCTCAGTGAATGATCTGGTTCATCTCGAAAATCGGCAACAGGATAGCCAGGACGATGGCCAGCACCATGGCCCCCATGGCCAGGATCAAGGCCGGTTCCAGCAGGCTGGTGAGCCGGGTCAGGCGGCGGTCCAGCTCCTGGCTCTGTTGTCTGGCGGCCTTTTCCAGCATCTCCGGCAGCCGGCCGCTGGCCTCGCCGCTGGCGATCAAGCGGGTCAGCACCGGCGAGAACCCGCCTTGCGCCAATGAGCGCGACAGGTTCATGCCCTCGCGGACCCGCGCCGCCGCCTCGGTCGCCTGCCGTTTCAGGGCATCGTTGGCCAGCACCCCGGCCGCCGCCGACAGCGCGGTGAGCAGCGGCACACCGGCGCCGGCCAGGATCGCCAGGGTATCGGCGAAACGAGCGGTATCAGTGGTCCGCAACAGCCGCCCGACCACCGGCAGGCGCAGCCAGGCAGCATGAATCCGTAACCGCGAAACCGGCTGGCGCAACAACCGGCGCATAACCCAGATCAGCGCCGCGCTGGCAGCCAGCAGAAACGGCCAAGCTAGTTTCAGGAAGTTGCTGGCGCCAAGCAGGATACGGGTCGGCAAGGGCAACACCGCTTTACTATGGGCGAATACCTGGAGTACCTGGGGCGTAACGTAGGTGAGCAGGCCGATCAGCATGAGCAGCGCCACCACGCTGACGATGACCGGATAGGCCATGGCCGCCAACCATTTCTGGCGCAACGCCTCGCGTCCTTCCAGCCAGCCGGCCAGTCGGTCCATCACCTGCGCCAAGGCGCCGGCATGTTCGCCGGCCTCGACGATGGCCCGGTACAAGGGGTCGAAGGCATGGGGCTGGCCGGCCATCGCCCGGCCCAGGCTCTGACCGCCCCGCGCCTCGGCCCGCACCGCCGTCAGCACCGCCGACAGGCGCTGATCCTCGGCCTGCTCGATGAGCAGGTTCAAGGCCTCTTCCAGGGTCAGGCCCGCTTCCAGCAGTACGGCTAACTGGCGAGTGGTCAACGCCAGCGCCGAGGGCGTGATTGCGCGGCCCCGGCGACCGGTCTTTTCGGTCTCCCGGATTTCCTCCAGGCGCTCCGGCGTCAGACCCCTGGCGCGCAGTTGGGCGCGGGCCTGACGCGCGCCATCGGATTCCAGCGTGCCCTTGCCGCGGCGGCCCTGAGCGTCCAGGGCCTGATAACGAAAAACAGCCATGTCAGGTATGCGTCGCAGTCAACACTTCTGCCACGCTGGTCATGCCGGCCGCGACCCAGCGGCCGCCATCCTGGCGCAACGAGAGCATGCCCCGGCCACGGGCGTAGTCGCGGATCGCCTGATCCGAGGCCTGGTCGTGGATCATGGTCTGAAGCGCCTCGTCGACGGTCATCAGTTCATAGATGCCGCCGCGGCCGCGATAGCCGCTCATGCCGCATTCCGGACAACCCTCGGCGTGCCAGGACGTAGTGACCGAAGCCGCCAGGCCCAGGGCTAACCGTTCCGCGTCCGGCAACGGCCGCTCGGTTTTGCACTTGGGACAAAGCTTGCGCACCAGGCGCTGGGCCATTACGCCAACCAGGGCCGAGGCCAGCAGATAAGGTTCGACGCCCATGTCCACCAGCCGGGTCACGGCGCTGGCGGCGTCGTTGGTGTGCAACGTAGCCAGGACCAGGTGGCCGGTTAGCGAAGCCTGCACGGCGATCCGCGCGGTCTCCAGATCGCGGATCTCGCCGATCATGACCACGTCCGGGTCCTGGCGCAGGATGGCGCGCAAGGCACGGGCGAAGTCCATGTCTATCTTGGCGTTAACCTGGGTCTGAGCGACGCCTTCCAGGTCGTATTCGATCGGGTCCTCAACCGTCATGATGTTGCGGCTGGCCGCATCCAGGCGAGCCAGTATGGCGTACAGGCTGGTGGTCTTGCCGCTGCCGGTCGGGCCGGTAATCAGGACGATGCCATGCGGCCGGTGAGCCAGCTCGTCGACCTGTTTCAGGGTGGCGTCAGCCATGCCCAGGGTGCTCAGATCGAGGCGGCCGGCCTGCTTGTCGAGCAGCCGTAACACCACCCGCTCACCATGCCCAACCGGCAAGGTCGATACCCGCACGTCCATCGGCCGGCCGGCGATGCGCAGCATGATCCGGCCATCCTGCGGCAGGCGTTTCTCGGCAATGTCGAGCGCGGCCATGATCTTGATCCGCGACACTACCGCCGGGTGCAGGCCGCGATTCAGGGTCAGCACATCCTTCAACTGGCCATCAACCCGAAAGCGGGTCACGGCGCGCGATTCGAACGGTTCCAGATGGATGTCCGAGGCGCCTTCGCGCACCGCCTGGGTCAGCACCGCGTTAATCAGGCGGATGACCGGGGCGTCGTCCTCGCTCTCCAGTAGGTCCTCGATCTTGGGCAGGTCCTGGGCCAGCGCCGCCAGGTCCTCGTCCTGGGTCAGGTCGTCGGCCAGTTGTGCCGCCGCTGCGTCATCGCGGGAATAGGTGCGCGACAGGCCCTGGGCGAAGTGTTCCTCGTCCAGCATGGTGAGCCGGACATCGCGACCGAGCACCCGGCGCACCTCGGCCAGCGCGGCCATATCCAGGCCGGGGCGGATCAGCAGATCGACCCGGCCGTCTGGATCGACGCCGGCCTGGATCACGCCATACTGACGGGCGAAGGCATACGGCAGGCGACCCGGGGGCGGCGGGATTGCGCTCATTTTGCCGTCTGAGCCGGCGCCGGCGCTTGCTCTGGCTGCGCGGCCGGCCAGAGCTGCGCGGCGGGCGGTGACTCCAGCGCCATGCCGGCTCGCTCGACGTCGCTGCCCAGATGGCCGCGGGCATATTGGTAACGCGGCTCGGATAGCGCATCCAGACCCTGTTTGTCGCGCACCACCACCGGGCGAATGAATACGAACAGGTTGGTCTTGACCTGGCTACGGGTCTTGGACTTGAACAGTTGGCCCAGGATCGGGATGTCGCCCAGCAACGGCACCTTGTTGACGCCGTTCTCAAAGCTGTCCTGCATCAGCCCGCCCAGCACCACGATGTGTTTGTCGTCGACCATGACGCTGGTGTCAATCGAGCGTTTGTTGGTGATCGGCCCGTTGGCATTGGTGGTCGATTGCACGCTGGACACCTCCTGGTAGAGCTTGAGCCGGATACTGCCATCTTCCGATATCTGTGGTTTCACCTTCAGCTTCAGGCCGACGTCCTGGCGCTCGATGGTCTGAAACGGTGAGGTGCTGCTGCTGGTGCTGCTGACGGTATATTGGCCGGTGACGAAGGGCACGTTCTGGCCGACCACGATCTGGGCCTCATCGTTGTCCAGGGTCAGCAGGTTGGGCGCCGACAGGATGTTGGTGCCGGTCTGCGACTCCAGTGCGTGGGCCAACACACCGAGGTTGAGTATCGGCACGTTGACGCCATTGATCGGCACGCTGACGGTACCATCCATGACGCCGAGATTGAGGCCATTGCCGATGGCGGTGAGGTCCTTGCTGGCCGACAGTATATTGCCGGTCGTACCATAGTTGGTGCCGCCGACCACGCTACTGGAGTTCTTGCCCAGACCGCTCAGAAACTGCCACTGGATGCCCAACTCCTGGGCCTTGTCGGCCGACATCTCGACAATCAGCGCCTCGATGAAGACCTCGGCCGGGCGGCTGTCGAGCTTTTCGATCGCCTGGGCATATTGGGCCTGGAGCACTGCCGGTCCAACCAGGATGACAGCGTTGGTCGAGGTATCGGCCAGTATCTGTATCTGGCCACTGGCCGCCGAGGCGGCGGCGGTTTGAGCGGTCGTGGTCGAGGCGCTCGCGCTGCCGGCGGCCGGCGCGCTATTGGCCGCGCTTGCGCCGCCGGCGGTCGAGTCCGTCGACGCCGCGCCGCGCAGGGTCTGAACCAAGCGGGCGGCATTGGCGTTGCGCAGGAAGATCACACGCGGGGCGGCAGTCTGGCTGTCCGGACTATCCAGCTCGGCAACCATCTGCCGGATTCGTTGCATCCTGGACGGATTGTCGCTACGCACCAGGACAGTGTTGCTGCGGCTGTCAGCGGCGATATAGACCTTCTGGCTGGCCGGTTCGTCCTTGGCCTCGCCCAACAGCTTTTGCAGCAGCGCGGCAACATCGCCGGCGACCGCGTACTTCAGCCGAATCGCCTCGGAATCGCGACCAGCCGGCTGATCCATGGCCTCGATCAGGCGGTCGATGCGCTTGAGATTGTCGGCATAATCGGTAAGCACCAACAGGTTGCCGACGGTCATGGCCGATACCACGTTGATAGGCGAAATCAGCGGCCGCAGGACCGGCAACATCTGCGCCGCATCGGCAAACTGGAGCGGATAGACCTGGGTAACCAATGCCTCGCCGCCAGTCTTAAGGCGCTTGCCGGCAGTCACGGTGTAATTCTGCTTGGCGTCCGTTTCCGGCACGATCTTGTATGCGCCGCGGCCGGCCACCACGGTGTAGCCCTGGGTACGCAAGGCGGATAGAAAGACATCGTAAACCTGGGCCTTGGCCACCGGCTTGCTGGACACGATATTGATTGTGCCCTTGACCCGCGGGTCAAGGATGAAATTACGCTCGGTGATGTAACCCACCGCCTTGGCCACGGCGGCGATGTCGGTGCTGACGAAATCCAGCGAGACCTTGTCGTCGGCCCTGGCCATAGCCACGGAAAACAGGCAGCAGGCCAGCAACCAGGCCATAGGGCGACGCGCTATCAGGGCGGTACGGCAGTTATCTGGCATGGTCTTTTCTTGGCTAAATTTTTAACGGTTCCCGACCGTCGGATCGACCGTCGGAATCTGGGGCACAATGGCGGCGGGCCGAGTCGGTTCCTGCCTGACGGGCAGATCGATACGCCCGGCGCCGGCGCGACCTTCGAGCAACACATAGTCCTTGCCTACCTCTTTTAGTTTCACGCCCGGTTCGACCTCATCGCCGATTCTAAAGGTCTTGTCCTGCAAGCCTGGCATGGCCAGGATACAGACGCCGGGCCGCCCCGGATACAGCCAGCGCAAGCTGTAGCGGCCGCTCGATGCAGCCTTGCCGCTGCCGGCTATGGCAAACCAGTTCTGGGCCGGCAACGCCTCGACGCCCGACATCGACGCCGGAACGGAGCGTGCCGCCCCATCGCCGGCCGGCAACGGCGCCAACCGCCAGGTCCAATAGGCCAGCGAGACGGCAATGGCGGCGATCAACAACCACATCGCCGGAAGCGGCAGGCGAGAAACGACGCTAGTCATGACAACGGACCGGGTGAGTGGGTTTTGAATGGTATGCCAAGGGCGGTCATGTCGCCAAATCGAAAACGGCCAATGGCTCAGTGCAGGTATGGTTTGAGGTAATATTTGGTCTGTATGGGCCCCGGAGATGGTAGTGCGATTGAAAACCTGGCTAACCTTATTGACCGCGACGCCTGACTGGGTGACCCGATGACCTTCTGGGGCACACTGCTGGCCTTGTTGTGGGACCAGTTGAGTCCATTGCACCGGCCATCGCAATTCGACCGGTTATTCGGCCGCTACGGCGACTGGGTATTGGCCCGTTTCAACGCCGGCAGCCAGGCTCATGGCCTACTCGCCTGGGCGGCGGCGGCGCTGCTCCCGGCCGCGCTGATCGCTCTGGCGGGCAGTCTGTTGGGCGGCATCGGTTATTTGCTCAGCCTGGCCTGGAATGCCGCAGTGCTATACCAATGTCTGGGCTTCAGGCAATTCAGCCACCTGGCCGACGCGCTAAACGAGGCCTTGTCGGCCGGCGACCGGCAACGCGCACTATCCTATTTGGCCGAGATGGGGCTGACCGATGTCGAGACGCTGCCGGACACTGAATTGGCCAGCAGCGCGGTCAGCCAGATACTACGGCTGGGCCTTAGCCGGGTCTTTGGCGTCGTGTTCTGGTTTGTTCCGCTCGGCCCGTTCGGCGCGCTCATGTATGCACTGACCGTGGCGCTGGCCGAACGCTGGCGCGGCGAGAGCGATTTCCGGGCCACTATCGGCCAGATCATGCGCTGGCTGGATTGGCTGCCCAGCCGGCTAGCCATCTTCAGTTTCGCTATCGTCGGGAACTTCGAGGAGGCCATGCTGGCCTGGCGCGGCAAGGATACCGATGGAGTATCGAGCGACGCGGAGGGTTTGCTTGCGGCCGGCTTCGGCGCCCTTGGCCTGGGCGACGCCGCGCCCGACCCGGATTATGTGAGCGGCGCGGTCGCCCTGTTGAAACGCGCGGTCCTGGTCTGGCTGGCGTTGCTCTGCCTGCTCTGGTTGGCCGCCTCCAGCAGCCTGTTGCGGTAGCGACCGGGCATCCATGCTCAACGCCATCTGGATCGGTTTTTTCCTAGTCGCCTTCGCGGCCGCCCTGTTTCAGTTTCTGGTCAACGGCCAACAGGACATCTTCGGCCTGCTGATGAAGGCCGGCTTCGACAACGCCAAGACGGCCTTCGAGATCGCCCTCGGCCTGACCGGCGTCATGAGCCTGTGGCTGGGGATATTGAAGATCGGCGAGCGGGCCGGCTTTCTCGACGCCCTCGGCCGGCTGCTGTCGCCGCTGTTCGCCCGGCTGTTTCCCGAGGTGCCGCGCGGCCACCCGGCGCTGGGTTCGATCACCATGAACATGGCCGCCAACCTGCTCGGTCTCGACAACGCCGCCACCCCCATGGGCATCAAGGCCATGCAGGAGCTGCAAACGCTGAACCCGGACCATGACACCGCCAGCGACGCGCAAATACTGTTCCTGGTCCTCAACGCCTCATCGATCACCCTGCTGCCGGTGACTATCTTCACCTATCGGGCGCAACTGGGCGCGCATGATCCAACTGATGTCTTCATCCCTATCCTGATGGCGACTTATTGCTCGACCCTGGCCGGTTTCGCCTTCGTCGCCGCCATGCAGCGCATCCGCCTGGACCGGGTCATCCTGTCCTGGCTGACCGGCATCACCGCCGTGGTGGGCGGCCTGGCGTTGTACTTCGCCAGCCTGCCGGCGGCCGAGATGGCGCCCCGCTCGTCGCTGGTCAGCAACTTCATCCTGCTCGGACTGATCGCCAGCTTTCTGATCGGCGCGCTGGTGAACAAGGTGAACGCCTACGAGGCCTTCATCGACGGCGCCAAGGAAGGCTTCCAGACCGCCGTGACCATCATCCCTTATCTCGTCGCCATGCTAGTAGCCATCGGTCTCATGCGCGCCAGCGGCGCGCTCGACCTGGCCATGGCCGGCGCCCACGGCCTGGTGGTAACGCTCGGTTTCGACGCCCGCTGGGTCGATGCCCTACCGACCATGCTGATGAAGCCGCTGTCGGGCAGCGGCGCCCGGGCCATGATGATCGAGACCATGCAGGTCCACGGCGCCGACTCGTTCGCCGGGCGCCTGGCCAGCATCGTCCAGGGCAGCACCGAGACCACCTTTTACGTCCTGGCCGTTTACTTCGGCGCCATCGGCGTCAAACGGGTCCGCTATGCCGTAGCCGGCGGCCTGATCGCCGACCTGGCCGGCTTTAGCGCGGCGGTGTTCGCGGTCTACCTGTTCTTTGGCTATAGCGTTTAAGGCATAAGGGTTCGTTCATAGTGAATACGGTAAGATGATCGGCATCTTTGCCGGATCCCGCCCATAGAGAAATAAGAGACCAATGCCCAAAATCCAGCAATACGCCACCCTCGCCGCCATCGATCTCGGTTCAAACTCGTTCCACCTACAGGTCGGTCGGGTCGATGGCGAACAGCTTTATTACCTCGACGCCCATAAGGAATCGGTCCGTCTGGCCGGCGGCCTGACTGCTGCCGGTAAACTGGACGGCGCCGCCCAGAACCGCGCCCTGGCCTGCCTGGCGCGGTTCGGCGAGCGGCTCCAGGGTATGCCACCCGGCGCGGTGCGCGCCGTGGGCACCTCGGCCCTCAGGGTGGCCAGGAACGCCCCGGCCTTTCTGGAGCGGGCCAAGGCCGCGCTAGGGTTCGACATCGACATCGTGGCTGGCCGGGAAGAGGCGCGGTTGATCTATCTGGGCGTCTCGCACAGCCTGCCGCTGACCGCCGAGCCACGCCTGGTGATCGACATCGGCGGCGGTTCGACCGAATGCATCATCGGCACCGGCTATGAGTCCCACGACCGGGAAAGCCTGCGCATGGGCTGCGTGGTGTTTTCCAGGCGTTTCTTCACCGACGGCCAGATTGACAAGGCCAACCTTAAGGCCGCCGTGACCGCCGCCCGGGTCGAGGCCCAGCCGGTCGCCCATGAGTTTCGGCGCGGCCTATGGCAACAGGCGGTGGGCTCGTCCGGCTCGGCCCGCGCACTGAGTGAAATCCTGTTCCAGAACAGCCAGAGCGATGGTCAGATCACCGCCGACGGTCTCAAGTGGCTGCGCGAACGGCTGGTCAAGGCCGGTAATCTGAACAAGCTCGACCTGCCGGGCCTGAAGCCCGACCGCCGGCCAGTCCTGGCCGGCGGCGCAGCCATCATGTCCGGCCTGTTCCAGGAGCTGGACATCGAGCAGATGACCGTGGCTCCGGGGGCCATGCGCGAGGGCATACTGTGGGACCTCTTGGGCCGGGTCCACGATCACGACATCCGCGACCTGACCATTACCCAGTTCATGCGCCGCTACCATATCGATACCGTCCAGGCCGGGCGCGTGGAACAACTCGCCTTGCAGCTCTTCAAGCAGGTCGCTGACGCCGGCGACGAGCATGAACTCTGGCTGACCTGGGCGGCGCGCCTGCACGAGATCGGCATCAACATCGCCCATTCCGGATTCCACAAACACGGCGCCTACATTCTGGAAAACGCCGACATGCCCGGCTTCGCCCGGCGCGACCAGAGCCAGTTGGCCAAGCTGGTGCGGGCCAGCCGAGGTGGCCTGGATAAGCTCGGCTATGCTGCCGACAACGATCTCTGGCCGTCGATACTGTGCCTGCGCCTGGCGCTGTTGTTCAATATCAGCCGGTCGGCCATGGCGCTGCCGGAGATGACCTTGAAGACTACCGGCGGCGACTGCATGCTGACCTTGCCGCGCACCTGGCTGGCCGCCAACCCGCTGACCCAGGCGGCGCTGGACCTGGAGATGAAGGTCTGGCAGGCCACGCTACCCAACTTCAGACTATCCGGAATACGCACATGAAAGACGACGCCCTGGCGCGGATTCGAAAAGGCTTGTTGTCGGGCTACCCGATCTTCTACCTGCGGGGTGAAGAGGAGGGTAGGATGGCCGACCTGCTGGCCGACCTGGCACAGGAACACTATGGCAACGACCAGTCGCTGGTTCTATGGAGCGTGGTTCGGGGGTTTTATACCGAAGCCGGTGCGCTTGAGGCCATCACCGACCCAGTCGCCGCCCTGCGTTACATCGTCGATTCGGGGCGCAAGGCCTTTTACCTGATGCAGGACCTGCCCGCGTTATTGCGTGATAGCCCCAGTCTGACCCGCGCCCTGCGCGACCTATACCGGGAATTGGCTGGACACGATACCTTTCTTTTCCTTTCCTATCCCGATTTCATCCTGCCCGACGAGTTGAAGAAGCAGGTCTTCATGGTGCCATTGAGCATCCCGTCGGAGCCGGAAATATTGCGTCACATCGGCGTTATCGCCGAGGCCAACGGCGTTGCCGCGCGGCTTGACCAGGAATGGCGCTACCAGTGCGCCGCCGGGATGCGTGGCATGTCGCTCGACGAGATCGGCCATCTGATGCTGCGCCTGATCCGGGAAGACAAACTCGACCTGGCCACGGCCATCCCGGAGATCATCGAGGAAAAGTCCTACGCGCTGCTCAAGGAAGGCTGTCTGCAATTCGTCGGCAAAACGGTCAAGCTCGATCAGGTTGGCGGTCTGGAAAACCTCAAGGAGTGGGTCCAGGCGCGCAAGCCGCTGTTCACCCGCCAGGCATTCGAGTCGGGCGTGCCGCTGCCGTCTGGCATCCTGTTCATGGGTGTGTCCGGCTGCGGCAAGAGCATGGCGGCCAAGGTAGTCGCGGGGGCCTGGAATCTGCCGCTGGTGCGCCTGGACATGAACCTGGTCCTGTCCGG
>Ga0100381_1004754_pt1 | contig 11404 bp, 7 predicted proteins | sample CryGeymeta201505_FD_80416 | JGI IMG/M metagenome (GOLD analysis project Ga0100381, IMG submission 80416) | Groundwater microbial communities from Crystal Geyser aquifers in Utah, USA - Crystal Geyser metaG 2015-05 | ecosystem: Environmental > Aquatic > Deep subsurface > Groundwater | place: USA...
AGATTAAAATAAAATCTTTTTTAATCAATTTTCGCCAATAAACCACCTTTGGTGGTTTTAAATCTGCGTAAATTTGTGCAATCTGTGGCAAAAATTCCATATTTAGTGGCTGAGTAGTTACGATTTTTTTTGAACATAATGAGCATAATAAATCTGCGTCTAATATTTATGTTTTTCTGTGTCATTTATTATTTATGATTGAGGAGTTGAAATTTAATTTTTAGATTCGAGTTTAATAGAAATTCTACGATTTTTTTCAGGGGTTATAAATAATAAAGTGTCTTTGCTAAAATAATTTCCGTTCTTATTTTTATCGTCGTCAATAAATTTAATATTCATTCTATCAACAGAATATGGGACTTCTTTATTTAAAGTAAAATTTCCAATTGAATCAGTAAATGTAGTATCGTAACCTGAAACAACTTTTATTTTATTTATTGGCTCGTTGTTACGAGATAAAACAACTCCCTTAATTTCGTAGTATCTTACTGGTACTCCGTATTGTGCGGCACATTGATTGGTTACCATTGAAAACCCCAATATTGAAAGCACAACTGTAATTTGTTTATTTAATAATTTTAAAATAAAATTTTTCATTTATTGTATTTCAATCTTATCAATCTTGTTTTTTCAATCTTTTTCCAGTGCATTTTAAGAATAGATTCTTCGCTAATCACTCAGAATGACAAAATCGCTAATCACTCAGAATGACAGTAATCTGCCTCAATCTTATCAATCTTTCTTCTCAATCTTTTCAATCTTGCCTTCTTCCCAATCTTGTATTATGTTAATTATTTTGGTTTAAGTTTGACATCTAAATTTATTTGAGTAATGTTATTTTGAAATGTAACAGTTGTATCCTTTGTTAAATACTCGCCATTTGCAGTTCCATCAACATCTTCAAATTTTAAAGGATAACTGTTGTTTTGCGAAAATTCTTGCGATTCGGCATGATAATTTCCAGTAGAATTTGATGTTGTAACATTATTCAACATTGTAACTTTTATATTTTGAATTGGCTGATTTAAACTATCGTCAGATATTACAGTTCCAATTACAACATAATTTGTGGCTGGTACACCATATTCAGCAACAGGACTTCCATATTCTTTAGTGCATGAAGTAGAATAACCAAGTAAATAAAGTATAGCCGAAATGAACAAACTATAAAATGAAAGTATTTTAAATTTTACGATTTTCATTTTAACACAAAAATTATTTAAACAAATTTATAAAAAACAATTAAATAAACGTAAATTTTTATAAATATTGTGTTTATACTACCAACGGGAATAATTTGAGTTTTACCTTTCTTAACTCCCTCTCTTAATCCCCTCCAACGGAGGGGTAGGGGTGGGTAACCACAATGCTCCATACAAAAACTCAAATTATGACCACTTAAAGTATAAACAACTCACGATTTCATTCGTTGGCTATAATGTTATTATTCCTGATAAATAATTTTTGAATATTGGTCGAGTGAGCCGATAATTTTAAATTCAGTACGGCGGTTCATTTGGCGACCTTCGGGGTTATCGCTGCCATCGGCATTTTCATTTTTAGCAATTGTAATTTTTTCGCCATAACCTTTTGCAGATAATCTATCTTTATCAATATCTTTGCTAATTAAATACTTAACAACACTTTCGGCACGCCGTTGCGACAATTTTAAATTATAATCATCATCGCCTTTATTATCGGTATGAGAACTAATTTCGACAACAATCCGAGGGTTTGTAATAAGAATTTTGAGTAATGTTGTGTCAATTACCATTTTAGATGTTTCAGTTAATTTCCAATCATCAAAATCGTAATAAATATTTTTGATAATAATAGATTCTTTTGGCAATATGTTAATGTAAATTGCATCTAAGCGAATTGTGTCCGATTTAACAATTTTACGAGTATCAACTTTAAGTTCTTTGTTAAACATTCCGTAATTTTCAACTACAACTTTATATTCTTCGCCGGGTTCAATATCAAAAAAATATCTTCCATCAATATCAGTAGTATCAGACTTAATAAACACACGTTCTTTTTCATCGGTAACTAAAAACAAATTAACAATTTGCTTATTAAGCGGGTCTATTTTCTCGAAAGGGTCATCGTCGTTAATAAATTTATCAACTTCTATTTGATGCTCAAGTTGCTTATAAATAGTGCTGTCTTTAATTGCATAAATTTTCCCGGTAACGCCAATACGAATAAATTCCGACCATTTATATTCGTAAATATCATCACAGCAAGTTTCGCTAAGTAATGCCACACCACCTTTGCGGTTCGAAACAAAAAAACCTTCTTCTTTATTTTTTCCAACTACAAAATAAATATCATCTGTACAAGAATTTAATGGATAGCCAACATTTTCAGAATTTATCCATTTGCTTAATTCGCCTGTATTTTTAAAAATATCGTATCCTCCCATTCCCGGAAAACCTGTTGAGCTAAAATACATTGTACGGCTATCTAAATCGTAAAAAGGAGTTGCCTCATCGCCAATTGTGTTAATTTTACTTCCTGCATTGTGTGGAGTTTTGAAAATGTTTTTCGAGCTGTTATACGAAGAATACCAAATATCTAAACCACCTTTACCGCCATCCCTGTCAGAAACAAAGTACAAAACTTCCTCATTTAACTTGGAATCGCTTCCAACGGTTGGCTGTGTTGATGTATATTTCGGGTTATTTATTTCATTATTAAGTTTTTCGGGTTCCGACCATACACCTTCAACTTTTTTGCTCAAATAAATTTCACAAACGGTTTTATTTTTCCAGTTTTGTTTGCAACGTGTAAAATAAAAATGATTGCCATCTGGCGAAAATGAGCCATTACAAGTATTTACATCGGGTATATTAAACGGACCATCAAAAATTCCTGTTGATTCCCAGTTTTCACCTACTTTTTTAGCAGTATATATCTGACGAACAGGCATTTTTTGCGATGAGTCCAAATCAATATATTTTACTTTATCGGCTTTTAATGAAGCATAAATAATTTTGTTGTTCGATATTGGAAATGGCGACATCTCAACGTGTGCTTTGTTAATTGATGTATCAACATGATTAATAAAAACTTTTAAAGCTGAATTAAGTTTATTTTTAGCTAAAACACAACCATCTATTTCAATTTTTGCAAATTTTTTATAATTCTTATCAAATGCAGCGCCGCCTTTAATTGTTTTTAAAAAAAATTGAAAATCTTCTTTTGCAACATCGTAATCGCCACACATTTTTTCCATTAATGCCTTATAATATAATGCTTCGGGAAAAGCATCCTTATCGTTTTCGTAAGTTCTTGTGTAATATTCCTTTGCCATTGGATAGTTGCGGGCATTTTGATAAAGTTTGCCCAATGCCATTGAATATGCAGAATTTTTCGGCTGGTTTTTTTGAAGCTGTTCGTAATATTCTATAGCTGAATATGTATCGCCTAAACGTTCAGAATTTTTGGCAAAACCTTTTATTTTCGATTGACTTGAATGTTTTATTGTTTCGGCGGGCTGTGCAAAAACAATATTAGTTGTTATAAAAATAAATATAATAATATAAATTGGTTTCATTGTTTTATTGTTTCATCTGAAAATAATTTCATTACAAAAGATAGCGATTGGCTGTTGGCTGTAACCAAAAACCAGAAACCAGAAACCATTTGTTATAATCTGTCGCATGGAATAGTAACTTTTTGTGGAATTGTACTTTTAGAAATATAAATTAATGAAACTTCAAATGCTCCCCTACGATTTGTTGCTATTTTTAAAGGCGAAGAATTTATATCATAACTAAATCCTAATCGTAATTGTTTAAATTGAAGTCCAATAACAGCAATAGAGGCATCAAATGCTGTTGAAAAATCGTTTCTGAAAAAATAACCTGCAAAAATTTGCTTTATTACATTTGCTTTAGGAATATTATAGCCAAACTCTAAACCACCCAACAAATCAGTTGCTGTTGTTTGACGCATATACAAAGCCATTGGATGTGCAAACCAGTTTTTTATAGGAATATTAAATCCTAAGTTTAAAGCAGTACGAATTGGTAAACGATTATTGTTTCCTAAAAAAGTTTCTTTTGGCATTGTTAAATGGAAAAATGAAACACCTAATTCAGGCTCAAAAAACCTCAACCTTTTGCTCCATGCAATACCAAAGTTTAAATCGGGATAATTATCGCTTAACCCAATATTGTCTTCGTTTACAGGAAGTTGATTATTAAATTGTCCTGTTGTCATATCATATTGGCTAGGAAAAGTTAAGGAACCCATCGAAATACTTTTAAAAACCATACCGCCTTGAATTCCAGTATGCCAGTTATGTCCGTTTACTGTTTTATGCCATGCAAAAGAAAGGAATATTTTATTTACAGTAAGACCTGCCGGACCCGATTTATCGTTAATAACATAAATTCCTCCGCTAAATTTTTCGGAATGTAACCAAAATTGTCTGTCGAAACCTACCGAAATTGTTCTGAAAGGAATTGACAATGCACGCCATTGATTACGGTAGTTATTCATTATTCGCCAATCGCCATCATAGTTGCCGGTATTAGCAGGATTTAACGATAACGGAGATGCATAAAACTGTGAAAAATGAATATCCTGAGATAGTGCTGAAGTTCCACTAACTAACAAAATTATAACAAAGTATGTGATTTTAATATTCTTCACAATAAATTAATAATTAGGCAAAAATAGTATTTTTTTTTAAATTAATTTGTTCATTTATATATAAATTTGTAATATTGTATTAAAATTAACAATAATATTAAATTTTTATGTAAATTGCACCATTAAATAATTTCTAAATTATATTAATTAATGAAATTTTTATTTACTTTAATATTTGCAATTTGTTGTTTTACATACTCATTTGGGCAAGTAAACGCTAACTTTGATGCTTCACCTAAACAGGGGTGTGTTCCGTTAGTTGTGAATTTTACAAACCTTTCGTCTGGAACTGGTTCGCTTACCTATTTGTGGGATTTTGGAAACGGAAACAGTTCTACTTTACAAACTCCTTCGGTAAATTATGTAAACCCAGGTGTATATACCGTTACTTTAATTGTTTCAAATGGAACTTCAACAGATACTGAAATAAAAACTGGCTTTATTACTGTTTATGCGTTACCTGTTGCAAATTTTGCAGGAGTTGCACCATTATCCGGATGTTCTCCTTTTAATGTAATGTTTAACGATTCATCAATTCAGGGTGATGGAAACATTAGTCAATGGCAATGGGATTTTGGTGATGCATCACCATATTCAGTAAGTCAAAACACTTCTCATACTTATTCATTAATCGGAAATTATACTGTTTCGTTGCAAGTTACCGATGAACATGGATGTAAAGATGATACTACTTTTCAAAGTTACGTAAATGTTGCAAACCCTCCTGTTATTCAATTTGCAGCCGATAACACTACGTTTTGTTCTGTACCATCTTCGGTTAATTTTACAAATAATACAACAGGTACGGAAACAATCACTTATCTATGGTCTTTTGGCGATGGTAGTGATACTACAGATGCAAACCCAACACATACTTATACTTCGCCCGGAACATACGATGTAAGCTTAACTGCAACCGACCAATATGGATGTCAGTCAACTTTAGATAGTATTAATTGCATCAATATAACACCTGTAGTTGCATTATTCCATTTTAATCCCGATAGTGTATGCCCCGGTCAAACTGTTTATTTTTATAATGATGCAGATACTACTTGCTCATGGTTATTCGGCGATGGAGGCAGTTCTTCATTATCTGACCCTACCCATATTTATTATGCCTCAGGTAATTTTACTATAACTTTTATTGCTGCTCCCGGAACAATTTGTCAAGATACAATTACTGACACAATTACAATCAGGCAACTACCAATTGCTGCATTTTCTGCTTCAACACATTATGTTTGCAGTTCATCAACTATAGTAACTTTTACCGATACTTCTGCAAATTCTGTAAGCTGGAACTGGTCAATAAATGGAGGAACTCCATCAAATTCAACTTCTCAAAACCCTACTGCAACATATTCTATTGAAGGTACTTATCCAACAATCTTAATAATTACAGACAGTTACGGTTGTACAAGTTTACCAGATACCGACAACGTTCCAATTACTGTAGATTTTCCTACTGCAAGTATAAACTGGGATGGATCATTAAATCATTGTATTCCTTATGATGTAGCTTTTACCGGTTCTGGTACATGGAATACAACTTATGATAATGTTTCAAATACTGGATGGTACTGGACTTTTGGTGATGGCGGAACTTCAACTTCACAAGATACTAATTTCACTTATAATACTCCTGGCAATTACACTATTACTCTAACAATTACTACAGATTCCGGTTGCACAGCAACTGTTACAGATTCAATTAAAGTTGGCTCTCATCAAAATCCTGGTATATTATACACTTATGCAGGTGGTTGTGCAAATGATGATTCTATTCTTTTTTTTAGTAACTCAACCGACACTCTTTTAATTGATTACTGGGACTGGACATTTTTTTCACATTTTGATACAGATTCTCTTTTTACAGTTGCAACGAGTAGTTTAGAAGACCCGATTGTTGATTTTCATGGAAATGATTCAATTACAATTCAATATATAATAGGGTATTTAGAATGTAAAGATACTTTAATTGATACTAATGCATTTCTTTTAAATGGACCTTATCTTGATAGCATTAGTGCAATTTTTAACTGTGATACTCCATTAACTGTGGGCTTAACTTTTGCATTTATAAAACAGGCAAATCGCTGGTACTGGGATTATAACGAAGATGGAGTATATGACGATTCAACTATTTATGCAGTTCCGCTTTACGCATACAACGATACAATATGGCACGATTTCCCTTCAAGAGGAAATTATATGGTTCATTTAATCGCATTTAATGATACAACGGGCTGTTATTACGAAGATAGTTTATCTTTCATATTATATGTTATTGACGCATCAGTTACAGTTGCAAGTCCACATTGTTATAACAATAATTATATTAATATTTCAAACTCTTTAGATTGGCCCCCAAATAATAACTACACAATAAATTATGGCGATGGGCAAACAATAATATATACTACTTATTATGATTCTATCAGTCATAACTATCCGGCTACTTCGGAAACTAATAATTATAATATTGAATTAATAATACATAACTTTTTAGGTTGTACAGATACTGCTACAACTACCATACAAATTTTTCAACCTACTGCAGGTTTATCATATAGCCCTGATACAATTTGCCCACCTTACTCTATAATGTTTGTTGATACAAGTTCTTCAGATATTCCTTTAGTTGATTGGGATTGGACATTTACAGGACCTGTAACCCTTACTTCAAATGGAAATGATACTGCCAATGTGAATTTTACTAATCCCGGAACTTATACCGTGCAGTTATTAATAACTGATTCTATAGGTTGTGTATCCAATGCTGTTGGACCAGTGTTAAATGTTCTGAATTTTCAATCAAGTTTTACTTCACTTGATAGTACAATTTGTAAAAATGATTCGGTTCATTTTACTTCTCAGGTACAATATGCAGATACTTATATATGGAATTATGGAGATGGAAGCGCCTGGGATACAACAATAAACCCCGTTCATCAATATGCCGATTCGGGAAAATATACTGTATCATTAATTATTCAAAATTCTTATACAAATTGTATTGATACATTAATTTCAAATCAATATGTTGATGTGCAAACCATTACTGCCCAGTTTATTGTTGCTACTGCCGATACAAACTGTTATCCGTTTTCAGTTACAATAACAAATCAAACTGATACAATTTTTTCTCCAATAAACTGGAACTGGACATTTGGTGATGGAGGTTTTGGTACTCAATTCAAACCTTCTCATAATTATACTTCTCCGGGAAATTATTCGCTGATATTACAGGCAACTACGCCTTATGGGTGCACCGACAAAGATACAATAATGATTAATGTAACTGGACCTTATACTGATATTTTAGTTAGCGATTCGATAATTTGTAAAGGCGATACTGTAACATTTACTTTAATTAATAACAGCGGAATTTATGGGCTTAACTGGGATTTCGGTGATGGATACATTAGTAACGATACTTCTTCTGTTATTACACACATATATAATTCTGTTCCTTTAAGCGGTGGTTATGGTCCAAGTCTTGTTTATTGGGGCGGTTCAAATCAATTTTGTACACAGCCGCCGAAATCTGCAGATTCTGTCTTTGTTTATCAGGTAATGGCTGATTTTACTATTAATGGTGATACTATTACCTCAATGTGCAACCCCGGTTATATTAATTTTGCAAACACTTCTTTTGGTCCCATTACAAGTTATAATTGGTATTTAGGAGATGGACAATATTCTTCCGGATATGAACCTGCATCACCATATACTTATTATAATACAACAACAACTGATACTACATATTACATTTCGCTTGCAACAACAAGTACACTTGGTGGCTGTTATGATAGCATTGTAAAACCATTTACAGTTTATCACCAACCACAAATAACTATCGGAAATGATGCTGCAATATGTTATGGTAGTTCAGTACAATTAATCGCTAGTGGAGGAGAGGCAATTTTGTGGTCGCCATCTCAAGGATTATCTGATGTTCTGGATTATTTGCCAACTGCCAGCCCTAATAGTTCTACAATGTACCACGCAACAATTTACGATACACATACTTGCACTAATTCCGATTCAGTTTTTGTTTTTGTTCAGCAAATACCGCAATTATTTCACAATTCTGACACTACAATTATTATTGGCGAAATTGTAGATATGCTCGCTAGTTCCGACCAATCAACTGTTAGTTACAACTGGACACCATCTTACGGTTTGTCTTGTACATCTTGTTCTAATCCAATTGCTCAGCCATTAGTTACTACAACTTATACTGTCGAAATTATTGATTCATTAAATTGTTTTCATATAACAAGTCAAGTTACAATTGAAGTAATAGAAGAATTTTCTATTGATGTTCCAACTGCATTTACGCCAAACAATGATGGTAACAACGATTTAGTTTTTGTGCGAGGTTGGGGAATAATGAATCTGTTAGAATTTAAAATTTATAATCGTTGGGGTGAATGTATTTTTACAACCGATGATATTCGTCAAGGATGGGATGGTACATTTAAAGGTATGAAACAAAATATTGACTCTTACGCTTATACTGCTAAAGTTGAAACATTTAACGGTAAAGTGCTTACCAAGAATGGACTAATTAATTTACTAAGATAAAACTATGCGAAAAAAGTCCCAAGACTCAAGGGACAGCCCTTCACCCTTGAAACTTTGGGCTTGGCTTGGAGCGGTCAGATGGGTATAGGAAATAAACACACAATAGTACTACGGTACCCATCATACCACTTGGAACTAGCTTGGAATTTGGTACTTGGAATTTGAAATTTGGTATTTGAAACTTGAATTCAGCTTTCAATAAATTCAATTAGTTTTGTTTTAACAATAGCTTTATTTTTCCACTTACCGCTTTTGTAATATATATAGGTAAGTGTCATTCCCGAAATCCACGCTAAAGGAATTGACCACCAAATACCTTGATAACCAAAATATTTTGATAAGAGCCATGCCAAAGGAATGCGAATAAGCCAAAGCGAAAAAAGTGTTATAAACATAGGAATAATTGTATCACCGGCACCACGCATTACGCCCATATTAATAAACATAGTAGTAAAAACCAAATAAAACGCTGCAACAACGTACAAATATTCTTTACCTATATTAATAATATTAATGTCTGGCGAAAAAGCTTTCATAATCCAACCGGGAAAAATCAATATTATTGACGATAAAATTAATGTAATAATCAAATTCATTTTTAAGGTAGCAACATATCCATTTTTTACTCTATCAGTTTTTCCTGCACCAATATTTTGCCCGACAAAAGACGAAAGTGCCATAGCCAGATTCATGGCAGGTAAACTTGCAAACGAATCAATTCTGATAGCAACAGAATATGCAGCAATAACATCAGTACCAAAAGTATTAACAATACTCAATAAAGCTATCATTCCGAGCGAAACAAAAGTCATTTGTAAACCAGAAGGGAAACCAATTAAAAAACTTTTTTTGAAAATAAATTTATCGAAATTCAAATTTTGAAATGAAAATCTAATAAGTTTATGTGTTTTATTAAGATAAAAAACAGACGTAATAAATGCAGAACCTTGAGCAATTACAGTTGCAATAGCAGCACCTGCAATTCCCCATTTAAAAACTATCACAAATAATAAAACTAAAATAATATTTAAAACAGTAGATAAAATTAAAAAATAAAGTGGTGTTTTTGAATCCCCCATGCCCCTTAAAGTAGCGGCAACACCGTTATAACCAAAAATAAAAATTAAACCGCCAATATATATTTTAAGGTAAGTTGCAGCTTGGGGTAAAATATCGGCGGGAATATTAATAAATTTTAAAATAGTTTCGGTAAAATAAATTCCTATTATTGTAATTAATATTGAAGAAAAGAACAGGAAAATATTCATTGTGTCAATGGCACGCCTTACCATATTTGTGTTTTTAGCTCCAAAATACTGGGAAATAATTACAGTAAAGCCCATCGAAAACCCAATAATTAATGAAATTAATGTAAAAATAATTGGAGTAGATGCGCCAACGGCGGCAAGGGCTTCCTTTCCCAAATAATTTCCAACAATAACACTGCCAACAATATTGTAAAGTTGTTGGAAAGCATTACCCAATAACATGGGCCAGGCAAATTGTAAAATAAGAGAACTCTCTTTACCTACTGTTAAATCTTTCAAAAAATGATTTTTTGTAAAGGTATTTTAAAAAATAAAAAAATGATTAAAAAAAAGAGTTGCCAAATATTTTGACAACTCTTTTTTTTGATTTTAATTTTATTTTACTGCAAACTGTCATTTATTTGTTGCATTACATCATTAAACTCACCGCCAAAATCCTGAACTGCATTTTGTGCTTGGCTTACAGTATAAATAATAGCAACCTACATAAAATTAGACACCCCCCCAAGTACACCAGCAGATATAACTATTAATACAATAATACCAATTAGAGAAATCACTAAACCTGCTATTGCAAGACCTTTAGGTTTCTTGAAAACTCCAATAAATGAGAAAATAAGACCAAGCAACCATAAAATCCAACCAAGAACTGGAACCCAACCTAAAAATAGAGCAATTAAAGCTAAAACGAAACCAGCGGTTCCAAGTCCGTTTGATTTTTTTTGTTGTTGATTAATAATGATTGTTTGACCTTGTGAACTTTGTTCATTGTTTTGATTTTCTTCCATAATTTTTTGTTTTTAAATTAATAAATTAAGTTTTTAAACGCTAAAAGTATAACAAGTTTTTTAATTGAGCAAAAAAAATATTATTTTTTATTC
>Ga0100381_1004756_pt1 | contig 11400 bp, 13 predicted proteins | sample CryGeymeta201505_FD_80416 | JGI IMG/M metagenome (GOLD analysis project Ga0100381, IMG submission 80416) | Groundwater microbial communities from Crystal Geyser aquifers in Utah, USA - Crystal Geyser metaG 2015-05 | ecosystem: Environmental > Aquatic > Deep subsurface > Groundwater | place: USA...
CCATTAGAGCTGAATCTGTTGAGCAGATAGCCTTGCCAATGAAGTTGGAATCGCAATATGAGTTGGTCGAGGGGTAGGTAGCTGTTGAACAGAATTAGCTGAATGTAGTTCCATAGCAGGCATCTGTTAAAAAGGAACAACCTTTTTGATAGCCAAAATTGCTGGTGCCAGCAAATGTATCATCAACTGTATACCATCCCATATCTTTTAACAGAGCGAAGGTCAAACCCGAAAAATATTTAGCTGTTCCTAAAGAAGTGCCAGTCATCAGCTCGTCATACATGGCTGTTCGCTACCAATGCGAGCCTGCACCTGCTCCAGATCCATCTTAGTTCTCCAAAGGCATGCCGGTCATTGATGAACAGCCGAAGAATGCTTTGGCCCAGGCTAGAACGTAAGGCGTGCTCATCAGGCTGGTAGCTGGTCTGTTAGCATTGACAGAGCCTAAAATTTGTGGACCTGAAGAGTATAAATTTCCTGTTGTTGGATCTAGATAAGTGGAATAGAGAGTGGAGTCGAAACCTAAGATATGCATGGTTTCATGCAAAGCAGTAGAGGTCAAACTTTGAAAAACCCTATTGGTGAGAGAAGACTCCCTATCAACTACATTGTAGGTATTGAAAATAATCCTGCCAACAGTTGGTCTTCCTTACATCAATAGTAAATCTGGTAGAGCGTTTCCAGAAGAAAAATATTTGCATGACTTTCCTGTAGCTCCATAGGTGATGCTTGCATCAGTTGTATATCTCACATAAAGGACAAGATCAGCATTGGCATAGCTTTGACTCGGAGGGTTGAAATCAACACAAGTAACTGGTGAAGATATGGAAGCTGTCTGACCTACTTGCAATCTGGTTTGGTAAAATGTTTGAGTGACTGCCATCGTTTTGAGGATAAAGTTTAAGTTGGAAATAGTAGTGGATGAGGCTCCGTTTTGACCCGCTTGGATTGAAGCGCTGAAGAAGGTGGTGTCAAGCTCCATTCTAAAAGCTGCTCTGGTCGGATTGGGAGTCAACAATCTTCCCTTGACATGTCCTTCTTGCCGATACATAGGTACATCTGGCTTTTCCTTAGCCGACACCTCTTTCAGATCGACATTCAATTAATCAAAGAGACATTTGAGCGAGTGCTGATGTTGACTAGTCATACCCACCATAACAATCCAGATGATCGACACAATCATGAAGCATTATTTCATTAGCTATCTATTTAACTTATTTAATTATATCTAAATCCTATGTGAGATCATTTAGATTATCTGTCGCGTTCTTTTTGCTCTGCCTCACGTTTGAGGTCCTCAAGGACCATGTTCTTGATTATTTCGTAATTTGAACTGTTTATGTTGCCATTCATGGATAGGCTTGATAGATTGGACAGATTTAGCATGGGTTGCTAGGGCTGAGGGTTAGAATTTGATTGTGGTTGATGTGGAGGTAGCTTAGACTAGGCTTATTTTGAAGGTTGGGGCTGTTGAGGTTGTTGAGAATTCTGAGAATGTTGTTGTCCGTGCTGTTGCTGACCTTGTTGGCCACTCTGCTCTCGACCGTGTCCGTGGAGCAATCCTCCACTCATTCCCATTTGCCCATTGAGCAGGTTACCTTGATAACCGTATGTATTACTGTTCATCATGGAGTTAAAATTGCCCATATTTCCCATGTTTCCCATACTGCCAAGCCCACTCATCCCGCTTAGACTTCCCATTCCACCCATAGCGCTGTTCATAGTGTTGTTATGATCCATGTTTCCAGGCATGCCCTGCATGTTCATGTAATTGTTTAAGTTCATTCCTCCACCGAATTGATGTGGCATGGGCCCTTGTTGCTTGATGCTGATGTCCCTGGAAAGTAACTGATTCTGATATGATATCTGAGCGAGGAGTTACTTGTAGAGACCGATTTGTTGAAGTAGACATACTATAGATTGCTGGTCTTCGTTCTGGAGAGGCATTCGTCCCATCTCTAACATTTTCTGGTGTTGTTAGCTCTGAATGAAGCGCTAAAGATTTGATTTGTGCATCATCTGATCAGAAATGGTAGGGTTCACCATGCCATCATATAAACCGTTGTTGTTGGTCTTAACAGTTTGGAGATAATTGCTCAAAGCCATGTTTCCATACATCAGATTATTGTAAACTGAGTTGTTGCCATATTGACCTCCCATGAAGTTGTTGCTCATTTGAGGATTTTGATTGTTTTGTTGATTTTGCTGGTTCTGTTGATTCTGGTTTCTATTTTGGAGATTTGAAGGAGTGCTTTGAGCTGGTTGTTGAGGTTGGATAGGTTTGGTGGCTTGAGGTTGAGCTGTTTGTTGGTTATTTTGGTTGATCAACACATTTGGCTGCTATTTTGTTGTACTTTTGAAACCTTGGTTAGCAGGTCTGGTAGGCTCCTGGAAGGAAACATTACCCATGTTGTTAGAGAAAGCTTTGTTAAGCTGGCTTGTGTCAAAAATAGGAGTATTGTTGTTTTAAATAGGATTTGTTACATTCCTGAACCCTACAGCTTTGCTGAAAGCTGAAGAGGTATTGTTTCTGCGAGCTTATGGGTTTTCAGGGTTAAAGAAAACGGGAGCTTAGAATTGTGAATCGAATAATTCTTATTTTTTCAGAATTATCTCTTAGTTTTTCTCAATCTTGGCCTATTTTTATTTCTCTCCATTTGCTTCCTTCTTGTTGCTGATGATAGTCGTTTTGTTTCGAGTTCTAGGTGCCTCTACCGATCTTTTCTTCTTGCCTGACGACTTAGATGAATCTTCAAATTGATCACTGTAATACTAATCGCTTTCATCCTGATCCTCAGGTTCATAGTTCTGGCAAATAGCTATCAGATTATCGTAGCATTCCTTGTAGGCTTTCTTGATAGATTCGATGGGTGAGAAGGGCATCATGGATTATGGTAGATCTTCTGTCCCACAGGCTATTCCGATGAACTCGTTCTGCATGGTCTCAATACTTTCGATAACCTTCTTTCTTTTCAGCGAATCAGTAAGGTTAGAGATGACAAAAACAAAACTCTTTTCTTCGAAATTGGTGCCCAACTATAAATCATTTTTCTGCTTGTTCTTACCTTCCTTCAACAATTTAGATTGCATGTTCTAAAGCAATTCTGTAATTTGTGTGGCATTGACAGTTTTGGTATTATAGTATATTTTCACACAATTTGAGAATTTTATTGCCAAAAAGACAGGATGTTTGACCTTATGTCGAATATTAGGGGCAGTAATGTAGTTGTAGAAGCCTTCCGGATCGTTCTTGATAATGATCTATGATTCACATTTGCTTTTGTTCTCTCGTTTGATGAACTACTTGTCCAAACAGTCGTAGTTGAAAGGTTCAACGAATGAGCTGAATTTTTTCTACTGATAATCACGGGCTGATCTGCGTGAATCAACAAAAATAGGAGGACTGATGACTGCTGTCAATACTTTTGGTCTCTAGAATTCTCCTTACTTGATATAGAGAACTATCAACATGTTGAAGTTGACTCCCTAGTTGTTGTAGGTTGTTGATGAGAATTTGATGGCACTAAAGTAGACCTGCCCATCTATCATTTCCATCTTGCTCTCACCTCTGATCCCCACATCGATGAGGGTGGTCCTATCAATTTTCTCATTTTAGCTGTTTCGTTTCACTGCGAATATTTGTGCCTATTTTAACAAAGCTCATACATAGAGGTTTCTGGGAGCCAGTAGGAAATCCCCGGTGTTTTAGTCCTTGATCTAAGTGGATAAAGTATTACTTAAAGTCGGAGGGAAATATTGGGGATGTTCCAACTCTTGTGCCAATTCCATCCTAGATCATTAGAGTATTGAAGGGACTTCTAGGTGTCAATATAGAGCCGGACGGATGGTCCTGAACTATCTGTGGAAGGGTTAGTGAGGATGATTCCGGGCGATAGGTTCCAGATGGAGGTCTTGCGGTTGCTTTAGACAGTCTTGAGGTAGCACTAAACATGTGTCCAGTCCCAGTTAGGCTTCTCTTTCTAGTAGCTCTTGCTGACTTTTTTATCCATTTGATAAATTGTTTGTGATCATAGCAGATGTAATGAGTTTACACTGCTCTCAAAAATTAAATAAAACCAACAAAGACACTTCTGGCAATCCTTCCACTCTGCCTCCTGCTCATTTTTGACAGTCTAAACCTTATTAAATATCATCGGCTAACTTTCCCGCCCAAAACTTCCTATCTGTCGGTTAGATCCATGAAACGGCTGTATTTGTATAATATACAAACAATAATAAAATTATCACTGATGACTCAGAGTGGAAAACTCTTGATTATTTGTTTCCTCTTTGGGGACGAGGGAGATCATACCATTGGTCTGAGCTATTTCTTGGTCCATAATGCGAATGGGGTATATCAGTAGGTAGAGATAAAATCCGATGAAGAAAAATAGGAGGACAAGGACTAGTTTGTGTAAAGTAGAGCATTAGGACTGAATCTTTCCTATGAGCATTTGTTCAACCCTTGTGACCAACTTCAACAGTACAGGAATCACATAGGTGAACTGGAGGTCGACTATGATAGATGGGAAAAGTACTTAGTGAGGAAAGCCGGGCTTGATCTTGAGCTGTAGTAATCGAGACGTGGTTGTACTTCTCACTCAAGTAGTTGAGAGCCGGTGATAATCCCTTGGTCAGTACACCATTTTCGATACTCTGACAATCGCTTCTCTTGCTAGCTGGCACTAACAATTCATCATCACAAAAATCACCAAAAAGGACCGCCATAAAGTCATAATTCGTTGTGTAACTTTGTAAGTGTACCATCTCTATTTCTAAATTTTGCTGGTAGTATGCAAACTTGTTATTCATGATCATTGATTGATTGTAGCTGAGGTTATAGACCTTCTTCATGAGTTCGGCTGAAGTTGCAGGGAGGATTTAAAATAAATTTATGTGCTATTGTTTGAGGTTGTTGTAATTAGCGATGTGCTCGACACCCACTATGAGCAAAATTATAGAAACAGCTAGGAGAGGAAGCATGGGGCAGACCAGCTTGAAGTAATAAGTGCTATCTTCGAAAGAAGAAGAAACTCGGAAATGCTTGATTTTTTGTAATTAATTTTAGTCCTAGCCGTTTTTGGGGATTTAAAGGAGAATATCCTCGCTGTCAGGGGAGCGATGATCGGCTGTGTTAATATTTTGGAGCATTGCTTGGCAAGAAATTTGGATTCTTCTAATAGTAGGTTCTTTTAGGCTAAGAAAGACCGTATAAACTTTAAGCAGAGTTTCTTTGAAAGTTCTGAGCATGCATAGCATGAAAACCATTATCAATAGACAAGCCACCATCGAAAATATCCACAGCAACACATACTTCAAAGGCGACCTATAGCTCTAACTGGGCATGGTCAGATAATTTTCTACATTGGCAGTCGATGCCACATCTCCCACAGATGATACGATCCTCATAATATATTCTCTTTGGTTTTGATACAGAGGAGCATATTCGATAGTTTTCAAGAAAATAGTGGATATTGTGTCAGCCTTGGCAAGATAGTAGCTAGGGCTGATATTGTTATTGTATAGACTTGAGTAGATGATAAATTCAGGAAGGTAGAACCTGACCTGCCTCGAGAGGCTGTAGTTTTACAATATGGCATTTTCTTCCACTGGCAATTAACTGAGCATTTGCCCGATCAGTCCAAGCATGATCACCACAGCTAGACAAAGCATAGACATTATCTTGAAACATGGATAGTAAATCACACTATCATAGCCGTTCCCTGTTTTTTGCTTCATATAAGCAATTTCATCCTAAAAAGTTGCCTTGTTCTTGTCACTGTAGACATCGCTATGAAAGCTAGAAGTATCATCGATTCTCTCAAAATGCTGATTGATGTATCTGAGCATCTTTATATCAGCTCCATAATCTATTTTAAGCTCTTTTTAGTTGACACTGTGAGTTAAATCGCGGTAGTTGAGATAAGGCAGGGTGAATGACAGATTATTTTTTATTTCCATGGGATTGGAAGGTTATTTTTACATTTCGTATATGTTATCAAGATGATTGTACATGGTGTGATAAAAGTTGAGTTGTTGATCTATTTGCATACGTTTTAGAACTTTTGTTAAAGGGCTGTTGTTGGAGAGTGGATCAGGAGATTATTGTTGTTTTTTGTAGGACATTCGAACCAGTTGACCTAAATTCTAGCCCTTGACGATGATTGGCACCACCTCGAAAGTTGCCTCAACAGATCCTAACTTCTCATTATCAATTCCTAGGGCAAAATTTTCACAAGATTTTTCTTCTCCAAACTATTAATCGAAATAATTTGGTATTATTTCCTGTATGCATCTCTTCTTTTCCTTTCGGTACCTATTCAAAAATATATTCCTAAAGGCAGCTGTATGCTCAGCTATGAAGCCATTCTAATCAACTATACACCAAATGGGTGATCTTTTCAATTTTTCAGTCTTGATGACGGCAATGAAAATGAATTAATCGTTGATTGAATAGCTAGCTTTTTGGAGTTGCAGCTGGAGCGGAAAGAGTAAATCGTTGGAATCTAGCCCGAATAGTAGGCGTTGGTCGGTGTTGAAAGTTTTTCTTTTCTTTTTGAGGAAATTTATCAAAATATCATCATGTTTCTGACCGATAATTTTGGGCATGATATTGCTAACATTTTTTCCTAATATATCCTCCTTCTCATATTTGAACAAGTGGCAAGCCAATCGATTCATCAGAAAGATACTACCTAATTTGGTATCACTCAAGGAAATTACGATTATTCCTGTTTCAGCGTCTTTCGATTCTTGGATTATCAAACTGGTACGAAATTGGGTCTCCTGAGTGTCTCTCAGACGTTCCAGAAGCACCTCCACGTAGTCCTCCATCTTTAATGCTTACTACTCTTGATGCAAAACAAGTCTCAGATATTTCACGTAGAGAGATAACATTTTATAGCTGGAGTAATTTTAGCTTATGAGAGCATTCTTGAATAGCTAATCTATGCGGGCCTTAAAGGGAAAAATTTTATCGGCTATAACACGAATTTTGGTCAGGTCGACCTTTTATTCATAGAATTATGCCCAAAATTATTGCATGAGGGCAAGCGCAGAAGACATTACTTTTTCTATAATAACTAAAAGTATACCAAATTAGAGAAACTCCTCATCCAGGTTGATAAAATCGACTGCCTAGCTATTATCAAAAGAGTTGCAAATCCTCTGATAGCTATTCAGTAAATATTATTGTTTCAAGTTAAGCGGGTACAATCTTGCCTCCGAGATCTGAGCTTGTAATTTACTTCGATTTTTATATGAGTAGGTCAGATAGCATAAATAGTTGAACTTTGTGTCGAGATTTTCAATCTCTTTCTTGTGAAAGAGATCCATCAGCTCGTCTATTTTTTTAAAAACCACTAACGTCAATAATTTTGTATTTTTGTTAACCTTATTCGATAGTTATTCAGAAACCTGCATCAAGAATGAGTTACACTTCTGGAGGCCAGCTAGCAGTTGGGTTAATGACACTTTCTCTTATGTTCCGATATGATAGTAACCAAAAAATTGTGTAATTCCGTGTTGTGACTGTCATGTCTTCTGATCGTCAGATTTTTCAACCTGTCTATCACATCCAATAAACTTTCATAACCTTCTTCCTCCATAAATATGTTAGTTAGTTTGGATTCGTTGTTTTTGCGGAGGACGAAGATGCTACCAAACCAGTATAACATAACAACTGCCCCGGCGAGCATATACAAATACAAAAAGTCAGATATATAATCTGCCAACAGCAACACCACTGAGAATACAATATGCATGCTGTTGATAGCATTCAGTCCCTTCCATTCTAAGTTATCCATCTATATTATCTTAAAATGGATAAAATAGGTGTGCAGTGAGACCAGCAACATGATGGTTGTGCGGATGAGTTCGACAGAATGCTGGCTAACCATGTAGCCGATGATGAGCATGGTTTGATAGTTGTGTATACAACTGATGATGTAGCTACCTGAACAGGCTAGAGAGTAGAGCCTGTAGCGTTAGAATAGAATGGTCGATATGAGTACTCTAGAAAGTAGCACGGATGCTACTATTAATACGATACCGGCTATTTCAGGAAGTTTGTTCTCAGCCATGAGGTTGACAATCGCTAGTTTGTAGAGAGGACCCACCACAAAGACCAACAGTTCCATTTGGACCAACAGGTACATCGACATTTTCTTGCATATTTCAAGCACTATTTGCAACAAGATAGTAACTGTGATTCCTGTGAGGACATAGAAAGAAACAGGTCCGAGTAGTTCCCCCAAAGTTATGAGAGACACTTCAGGCAAGGAAAGAAATATTAGCATATGGATAACTGCGTTGGCTAGATAGAAAAGCATCACTAAGATTGACTGTTCCTATCTTTGGTGGGAGTAGGTGAATACGAAATCGAACAGAGCAGTTTTGAGGTTGAGAAAGTTAACATTTGAGTGTGTTTTTTCTCTCATCGTTTAAATTATAATGTTACTCATCATGAATATTAGATCATTGTCTATCAAATATAGATCAGTAATTATGGATAGATAGACATTAGTCAATAAAACTAAGATATTCATCAACTATCTAAGTTCTAAACCTCGATTTCCGCAATTTGCTTTTCTTTGTTCTATTATTTCTACTACATGATTTAGGAATCACCATTTTAGAGTTACTCGTTGCTGGGTTAAGATTGTTTTTTGCAAAATTTCTATCGAATAGCTTTGAATAATTCGTAGCCGAGGAATATTGTGCTGAGGATGATTGTGATGCCGACGGTTATTAGTTGAACATAAGCCGGTAAAATAAACTAATTGGCGCTTATTTCGTTGTATGCAGTTTCCTTTCGGTAGAAGTAGTTGACAACCAACACGAGCAAATACACAGAATGGACTATTTTGCTCCTAATATTATGTTTGGGATCGATAAAAGGTTCAAAAGCAAATACAAACCCTAGAAAGGCCATTCCCAATAGCACAAAAATAATTCCCGAGTTATTCCATTCATTTAGCAAAGCCATCAATATTCCTAACGTGAATCGGAACATTATCAAAGCTGTGACATAGTTATGTGGTAAGGTTTGATTCTTGAATCGATTCTGATATTCCCCAAATTACTCCCGATCGACAAAAAATTGAGAAATGACTACACCTAAGGTCAATGCGAAGGCGAGTAAAAGACACAAAATGTCCCAAACTTGTACATTGTAAATGTAGAGGATTTGTAGACCGGCTGAAAAACTAAGGTTGAACAGGTTGAAAATAAGAATAGTTACTAAGACTTATTTCAACATATATTTTGAAATTTTGTGGATAGTACTGGCTCTCGATTGAGAAGTTGCTAATGTGGTCTTGACTGATTCATTATGGGAAGGTTAGGAAGCAAGTGATTAGGAACGGAGAGATTATTCGCGCTAATTTTAAGGTGACTTCTCTTCAAGGTATTTGTTGATCAGATAAGAGATTGTGTAGAGTGCCAGACCAACCAGGAAGATGGCGATCATGATGTAGAACATCACATTGAAATCAGATAAAAATCGTTCAGAAGTGATGCCATTTAGTCTTACTCTTGCACTTGTTTATGGTGATCCATTTTCTCCATCATCTACATTGATACCATTGACTTCCTTCCGGTCAAGAACACCCAACATGAGAGGGTTGACATAGTCATAATCACACATGATGAAGTAGCTGAGCTGCACCAAGCCAAACATTTCCAATCCTGCAATTTTAAGAGAAAATAAAGAAAAAGCAAGCCCCAAATATGCTACAGCAGATTGAAACGTCATATAGGAAGGTGTAGTCTATCTGAGGTGACAGATGGATTTATCACAGTAGACAGCTGCTAGATTATTAGTTGGCTGGACATTGAAAGCAAAAGAGGAGGCACTAACAGTGGAGAGGTAGGTGGAGTTGACGAGACCTATTGGGTTGACTGTGAAGTACAAAGGTTAATTTTGGATTGTTTGAGAATAGGAGTAAGTGATGCTGAGTAATCCATTTTTTTAGCTGAGAGATCCAGGAACATAAGTCAAAGCTGAGTTGTTGGAGGTTAGGAAGGAGGTCCAATTTGTTGGATAAACTTGAAAAATTAGCAAATTAGGGACCACTTCAAATTGAAAGGAAATCTGGTTGCAGTTCTCCTCAGATACGACTGTAGACACCAAAGATACCGCAATGTTCTGATTCAAAAAGCACTAACTAGGTGTCCCTCCACAGGTCGAGTAGGCCTCAATCACACAAGAAGATGAACATCCATCTCCACTTAAAGTATTCCCGTCGTCACATTCCTCATTAGGGAAAATTATGATGCCATCGCCGCATATAGCTGAACAATCCCCGTTGGCCAGGTATGGTAGGGTGTAGCCGTCGCAGGTGCAGGTTTGTGAACAAGTTTGACAGGTTCCGTTTGTAGGTGTTATGCCTCCTGAGCACACTGAACAATATGTTAAATTGAGACAGGTTAGACAACTGGTCACAGGACAGGTGGAGCACAACCCTGAAGCCGTCAATCCATAACCATTATCACATACCGAACACTGTGATAAGCCAGAACAGGTAATACAATTAGATAGTGTACATTGCGAACACAGGTCGCTAGGATCGATGAAGTATCCAGCCGTATTGTTGCATCCAATACATACAAATAGTCCACTGTCATAAGCTGCTGAACTAGCTCCTGTGTATGAGCAAGTAGTGCAATATGGCACTATATCTCCGCATGAGAAACAGGTCAGATTATCCACCAGGTAGAAATATCCTGTGGAAGTGTCACAGGAACAGGTTGAGTTAGTCAGTTAATAGTTGAACGGGCATACTGTACATGTGCTTGGATCTGTCTAATTGCAGGCTAGGCAAATAGTGTTGGTACAAGTGCCACAAGTATTGTCGGTCGTATTAACAAAAGAATAGAATCCACATGCATCCTGACATTGAAGAGATGTCAAATTGAGATAAGGATATGAGACATGGCAAGTATAAGTCATCATGTAGAAGGTAGATATTTTGCATGAACTAATTCCGGTCAAACTGGTGTTGGTGGGTATTGAAGGATTTAGTTTAGCCCCATAGCCACTAGCATAGGTAGCAAAGACTAGCTAAAAATCGAGGGTGGCCTGTCCAGTTGCAGCATTGAAGGTTGCCAGGCCAATCACAAACTGATTATTCAATATCAAACTTTCAACAGTGATGATGTTATCCGTCGCCAAGGCATTAGTCACATCCCACACGAAAGCATTCAGGTATGGACTAGACCCTAACACATAATCCCCAGCATCATAGAAAATCTGATTGAACGAGATACGATGTATACTCACGTTGTAGCCAACTGTCAGAGTCATCGAGTAAGAACCAGCATCTAGGATGGTGTAGCTAATGTCCATAGTGAGGGGGACTGTGCTTGTAGCCACTATGTATAGATTGGTAATGAAGAAGA
>Ga0100381_1004770_pt1 | contig 11374 bp, 8 predicted proteins | sample CryGeymeta201505_FD_80416 | JGI IMG/M metagenome (GOLD analysis project Ga0100381, IMG submission 80416) | Groundwater microbial communities from Crystal Geyser aquifers in Utah, USA - Crystal Geyser metaG 2015-05 | ecosystem: Environmental > Aquatic > Deep subsurface > Groundwater | place: USA...
AAAGCTTGCGCATCATCAAGAAATTGTAGAATGGATGGAAAAAGAAAATATTACTCAACAACAAATTGATGAATTTATGAAACAAATAAAAGGAGAAAGTCCGTAGTTGTCAGTAGTATTTATTTTCCATCAAATAATTTTTGACATAATCTTCTACTCCTTCTTCTAAAGTATAGAATTTTTTGGTATAGCCTGCATTTTTGAGTTTTTCCATATCTGCCTGTGTATAATATTGGTATTTATCACGAATATCAGCAGGCGTATCTACAAAATCAATTTCAGGCGTTTTTCCTAAGGCATAAAATGTATTTTTTGCTAAATCTAAAAAAGTGCGTGCTGTTCCACTTCCCAAATTATAAATAGCTGATTTTGGCTGGTCGTTCATCAAAAACAAACATACTTCTATCAAATCTTTTACATAAACAAAATCACGAAGCTGCTCCCCATCTTTAAAATTAGGATTGTGCGAACGAAAAAGTTTCATTTTTCCTGTTTTCAAAATCTGTTGATAGGTATGAAAAACAACTGAAGCCATACGTCCTTTATGAAATTCATTAGGACCATACACATTAAAAAACTTTAGTCCAGCCCAAAAAGGAGGTGTTTTTTCTTGTTCTAATGCCCAAATATCAAAGTCTTGTTTTGATTGTCCATAAGGATTGAGAGGTTTTAAAAGTGGAATTCGGCTTTCATCATCTTCATAACCGTACTCTCCAGCTCCATAGGTAGCTGCCGAAGAAGCATAAACTAATGGAATAGAATGGTCAGAACATACTTTCCACATTTTTTTGCTATAACTCACATTTAGATGTTCAAAAATACTATAATCAAACTCGGTTGTGTCTGTACGTGCGCCAATGTGAAATATAAATTCTACGTCAATGTAATTTTTTTTGAGCCATTCAAAGAATTTTTCTCGTTCTACACGCTCACTAATTTGCTTTTCCTCTAAATTTTTATTTTTTTCGATAAATGAAAAGTCATCAACGGCGATGATATTACTATGACCAGCTTCTAAAAGACGACTAATTAATGCACTACCAATAAAGCCTGCTGCACCTGTTACTACAATCATTTGTATTATGTATTTTTGTATGTAGGATAAATTAGAACAAAATGGATTATATACTGATGGTATTGTTATTCAATTAGGAATAATTATGACCTGCTAAGGAATAATTACTAATTACGAATTTAATCCATTGATTATCAACTGATTAAATGTTTTGAAAGTAGTAGTCTATTTAATTTTTATTCCTTACCAATTATTTATCACTAAATAATCATTTATGTATTGCTCGTTTTTTATTAACTTGAGCATCAATTCAATGAAAAGAACTAAAGGTCAGCCTAACTAACAATAAACCAAAGCCAAAAATAAGGATACTAAACCTAATTTGAAAGCCATACAACAAAGATTTTTGTAGATACATCGAACTGAAGAGAGTTTTAGGAGGTAAGAAACAAAATAGGTACTCTGTTTGCTACTTCATTACTTAATATCTCATTCAATTCAAAATTACTCATTAAAACAATCTATAAATTTAGCACTCTTCTTATAGAATTTTAACGAGCTATTAGTAAAGTATTGATTTTTGGCGTATTTTTGAAGAAAAAAAGAAGACCTATAAATATTACTTACGTATGCAATTGCTTTTTTACTCATTATTCTTGATTTTTAATTGGAATTTTTTCGTTTTACCTACTTCAGATTTATCTGTAAATACAGAAAATAAGAGGATAGAAATTACTGAGAAGCCTCAATTCAAACTTACCGAGCGTAGCACCCCAAACAGTTGTAAACAAGGAGGTTGTAGTTTTGATAGAGGCTATGTTAGTACTCGTTCGACAGATTGGGTAGTGGTGGCTATTTTTGTCCAAACAAAAGCAGGCTACTGGGAGAAAAAAGAATACACAAGACAAGGAGCAGGTTTTATTGACCTCAAACTTTCTGATTGCAATTATACAGGAAATTATTACGCTTACGCCTGTTTTCAAAACGACGGAACGTGTTCTTTTCCTGATACTTACAAGATAGAAGAAATGCACAAACAAAAAGATCAAACTCCAAAGTTTAAGGTCTTTAAAGTAAATAAATTACCTTGTGAAGGTGCTGATATTGGAGCGCAGGCCGAAAAAGGCTATGTATATTCTCCAAATGGTGGACAAGTAGAAATTACACTTTTCATGGAGAAAAAAGACGGTTCTTGGAGAAAGAAAACCTATTTGTTTTTTGGAACAGGTATGATAGAACTTGATATACAAGGCTGCGACCTAACAGGAAATTATAAAGCAACTATCAGATATGCAAATTAAAAATTTAGAATTCATATAATAGTCGTTTACAATAAACTGTAAATGACTTTTTTGTGTTTTTATGGATTTATTTTACTTTCAAAAGCATATTCATAAAATAACCTTTACAGTCTGTATAAGATTCTATAAATTCAAAACCTGCTTCTGTCGCAATTTCTTTCATTTGACTTGCACTATATTTCCTAGAAATTTCTGTATGAATAGTTTCGCCCCATTCAAAGTTAATAGTTTTATCTAATTTCTTTAAAGTTACTTCTTGTTTTGTAGCACTCACTATATAACTTCTTACTTCGCCTGTTTCGGGAGTATAAGTCGAATAAAAATCAAATTTTTCAATATTAAAATTCCCATTTAATTCTCTATTTATTCGTTGCAAAAGATTTAGATTGAAGGCTTTAGTTACTCCAGTAGCATCATCATAAGCCATTTTGATAATTTGGGGGTGTTTTTTGAGGTCAAAACCTATTAGTAAATAATCATCTTGATTTAGAGTTTGAGCGAGTTGCTTCAAGAAGTCTAAACTTTGTTCATTTCCAAAATTTCCAATATTTGAACCTAAAAAAAGAACAATATTTCTTGTGTTTTCTTCTTTGTTAGAATTATTTTTAGTTTTTAGTTGTGCTAAAGCCTCAAAGTATTCTCCTTCTGTCCCTTCAAAATTAAGAGAAGGAATTGTTTTATTAAGCCTTGTTTTGAGCTGATGAAGTGCTTCTGAAGAAATATCAATAGGTAAATATGTAAAAGGTATTGTTTTTTCTACAAAATGTGAAAGCAAAACTTGTGTTTTGAGTCCGTCACCTGCACCTAATTCTACTAAATTGAAAGTTTTTGTATCTTTTGAAAACTGATTGTATAAGTTTTCTTTATACGATTCAAAAATTTCATATTCAGAACGAGTAAGGTAATACTCTGGCAAATTCATAATCATTTGAAATAGTTTACTTCCTTCATCATCATAAAAATATTTAGAAGAAAGTTTTTTCGGTATTGCCTCTAACCCCTCTAAAATATCTTTTTCGAAGGTAGAATGCTTATTTGTTGTTTCAGAATTTAAAGAAGAAGAAGTCAAAATTGTAAAGATTAAACAAAAAATGAAAAAATAATGGCGTTAATTTTATACTCTTGCTAACTTGTAGAATTACTTTTGGTTTTATTTTTATGGTAAAATAAAGGTGAACACGGTTAATTTAGTAATGTTCATTTTTCCATAGGGTTGGGTTTGCAAACCCAACCCTATGGAAAAATGAGAATGATTTACTTTTTCACAACTTGTTGATAATCAATGTTGTAAAAAAACGTGATAATCTGTAATATAGCATACAAAAACTTGCTTATTCCTTTGGCTACTATTGTTTATCACTCTTTGAATATGTATTTTTGAAAAAGTGTATCATTTTGGCTCTTTTCCTCACTATTTTTATGAAAAACACTACGTTGCCTTTAGTCTTATGGGTTTTGGTTCTTGTTATTTCGCTAAGTTTGGCGTATGATATTTTTTCACGTAAACAAACTTTTGAGCAAACAATAGCTTTGGTAGAACAATCAAATGAATGTTTGAGAGTTTTTTTTGGTCTTTATCAACAAGATAAAAATAAAATAGGCTATTTCAAGACAAATTGGAAACAAGCAAAAGGAGATTCATTAAAACATCTTCAAAGTATGGAATATGCCTACGAAAAAAGTCAATCTTTGAGAGAGCGTGTTGATGCTTTTCGTCAAGAAATGATAGGAACAAATTATACCTCAGCAGAAAATAGAAAGTCTATTTTTTTATCTCAAAATATACAAAAATTGTTAAAAGATAGTCTTCAAAAATATCAAGAGAATATTATTACAGAGGAGTGTAGAGATTGTGCGCTAGGTTCTGATACGTATTCAGATGCAGAACTAGACCTTTGGAATTTAGAAAATACGCTCCCTTTGATTTGGAATACAGCTTTACTTAGCTTAGAAGCCAAAACATGGTTACTCCAACACCGAGTTGTAGATTTTCATTCTAAAGAATACCTAAACAAAGAAGTGGCTAATTTTCCTTATAATAATGGAGAACTATACGTAAAATCTGAATTTAGAGTAGTCGAAGAAGGCAAAACCTATAATGCACGAGTGTTTTATGGAATGAGTGTGCCGATGTTGTATAGTTATTTATCAATGAAAACAGATTTTCAGAAAGTAATGGTCAATAATCAAGGAGAAGGGCAGGTTTTATTCACTACTTGGACAAGTAGTTACGACGATTCAGGAGAGTTTCACAAAACGTGGGAGGGTGATATTTATATCGTTAAAGATTTTATGTTGATGGATAATTCTCTTCTGTTCAAAGATACAATTATCAATGTAGAAGATGATTATATGCTGATAAGAGAGAGTTATTAAAACTATTTTTTATTTTGTTTCTTATCGCTTTTGTAGCCCCAAGGACAGTTTAGACACACATTTTTACAACAATATCCCCTTTTTAAGTGATATTGCTTAGTAAAAACCATCAAACCTTCCTCATTAAAATAATAATCTCCTTTTTCTATTGTAGGTAATGGCTTTTCGAACATTTTTATCAAGATTTATAAATTTTGTGTACGCAAAAACAACTGCCCAAGTAAAGGAATTGTTTGCTTGTATTGTTTGAGTTCTTTATAAATCCTTCAAGTATTTTTCAAACTTTTCCTTATTCAAGACAATTTGCATTTCATCCTTTAAATCCAAAAGCTCAAAAACTAATTCTTCTTTATGGCGATTGACTTTTATACTTGTCAAATCCCCTTTTGGGTCATTAGGAGCGCAAAACTGACGATATAAAATAGCATCTTCCCCAAAAACAGTCATTTCTTTATATTCTTCCTGTAATTTTTTGATTTGAGCAAGCAGTGTTTCATTGATTACTTTTAGCTGTTCTTCTGGAAGTGCATCGGTATAGTTTTCTGAATTATCAGCATTGTATTCAAACTGAATTTGTAAAAGCTCATACAAATCTTCATTTTTATAGGCTTCTGTCAGACGACGCATAACATCATTTTTTTCTACTTTTCGTTTTTCATCTCGTTCCAAATCAGGGTGCAAGTCTTTTGCAAGACGAGTATAAAGAATACGCAAAGCCTGTGCTGTATCAAAAGGCTTATTTTTTTTATCAGAATGAAAAACAACACGTTTTTTATTTCCTGTATCAAAATCGTCTATTCTGAATCCCTCATTTTCTTCATCTGGATTATCAGTATCATCATTTATATCAAAACGTTTTTTATTTTTCTTATCTTTTTCTCTATCTTTTCTCCAATCAAAAAGCAAATCATTGACTGCTTCTGCAAACTCTTTGGCTGCATCACTTGCCGAATTGAAGACATCAATATCTAAATTACGATTGTGTTTGACGTATTTTTTATACATTTTACGAGCAGGCTCAAAACGATATTGCTGCAAAAGCTGATGACTACGCTCTTCGATAAGTTTTCGAATATGTTCTTTTTGTTTGAATGTAAAAAACTGTTTTTCATACGCTTCATCCAAAATACGTACAAACTCAAACTTTTGTGTCGCAATTCTATCAATAATGGGCATCAAATCCTTACGGACGTGCTGACGAGCTTTTTCTATTTGATTTCTAGTCGTTTCAATATCTTTTTTGATGTACTGCAAACGCTGCATACGAAATTTATAAACACGTTCTGCGTGTGTGCTTTGCTTTTGTTTGTCATCATCACTATTTCCATTTCTTGATTGCTTTGAAAGTGGAATGAGTATATTTTCTGCTTCTTTTTTACTTTTATTTTTAAATTTACTCAAATCCAAACTGCTAAAGTCATCATGAGAAGTTGATTTTTTGGATTGGTTCTCCAAAACAGTTTTAGTATTCTTTGTATCGTCTTTTTTCATATCAATTTTTACACTCAAATATAAGTTTAGCAGATAAACGAAATTTTTGTGGATAGGGTTTTGATAAAGAAGTTTAGATATGAAATTAAAGAATTAAATTAATATAAATTCAGTCCATTTTTAACTCAATCATTCAAAGCCTTTTTATAGGTTTCCAAAACTCGTTCTCGTGCCATTTTGTGTTCTACGATGGGTTTTGGATAAAATTTGGTATCGTATTCTTTTATCCAAGTTCGGATATATTTCTGATTTTTATCAAATTTTTTGAGTTGTGATTCAGGATTGAAAACACGAAAATAAGGTGCAGCATCTACGCCACTTCCTGCTGCCCATTGCCAACCTCCATTATTCGAAGAAAGCTCATAATCTAATAATTTTCTAGCAAAATAAGCCTCTCCCCATCGCCAGTCGATAAGTAAATGCTTTGTCAAAAAACTAGCTACTACCATTCTGACACGATTGTGCATAAAACCAGTTTCGTTGAGTTGTCGCATTCCTGCATCTACCATTGGATAACCTGTTTTGCCTTCGCACCATTTTTCAAACTCCTCTTCATTATTTCGCCAAGGAATAGCGTCATATTTCTCACGAAAAGAGGTATCGACTACCTTTGGAAAATGATACAGAATAGTCATATAAAACTCTCTCCAAATCAGTTCATTAAAATATTTTTCATTGGTTTCTTTTGCCAATCGTGCTAATTTTCGAATACTAATTGTACCAAAACGCAAATGTGGACTTAGTCGGCTTGTTCCTTCTTTGGCTGGAAAATCTCTCGTTTCTTCGTAATTTTTGATTATATCTTTAGGGAAATCATCTGACGGAATGTGTGGACTTCTGTTAGGTTCGAACCCAATTTCTTCATAAGTTGGAAAGTCAAAATGTGTAGTTTTATAAAAATTATCAAAATACTTTTCTGTTGGATAGCTTTTTAAATAATAAGGCTTTAAAGCATCTTTCCATTTTTTGCTATATGGCGTATAAACCACATAAGGCGTTCCGTCATCTTTCAAAACCTCATCTTTTTCGAAAATCACTTGGTCTTTGAAAGTCTTAAACTTAATGTCATTATCATTCAAAAACTGTTTTATATTTTCATCTCTAGTTTTGGCGTAAGGTTCGTAATCGTGGTTGGTGTAAACCTCTTTTATGTCATATTTTTTGATTAATTCTTTATAAATATCTATTGGTTTTCCTATTTTGATACAAATAGAGCTACTTATTTTTTCGCTTTCTAATTCCTCTTTAATTTTTTTCAGATACCTATAAATCATAGTGATACGAGCGTCGTCTTTGTCTTCCAACTGCTCCAAAATATCTGTATCATAAATAAAAAGAGGTAAGACTTCAAAACCTGAACGAAGTGCGTGGTACAAACCTGCATTATCATCAAGTCGTAAATCTCTGCGAAACCAAAAAATAGCAAGTTGTTTTTTATCAGACATAAATCAAATCGAAATTGAGTTTTTTATTTTTTTGAATACCTTACCAACTCCTTATTTATTTTGATTGTTTTGAAGTTTAATAAATCACATCAAGCAAAAATTTTTTGGAATGCTAACTTTTCAAAAATAGACTTATTTTTATTTAGAATAAGACTTATTTTATGAAATAAGTTAATAAAAAAAGAATTTATCTAATTTTCAGCAAAATCATTGCAAGTGTAAAAAAAAATTAACATATTGAATTGCTATATCAACCACTTACCTAATCACGACTAGCGATGTATTACTTTACTGTAATTTGATTTATTATAGAATAAAATATGAATATCCATTTGATTAAATATAGAAAAATAAAATCCTCATACAAGAAACTATTTTTTACGTTTTTTTTGTGTGTGTTTAGTTCTTTTTCTGCTTTCAATAACGCAAAAGCTCAATCTATGGAGCAGTTGGAAGCACAGTTTCAAAAGGCGAGTTCAGATAGCGTAAAGGCGCACATCAAAAATCAAATGGCTAAACTTGATATTGATGGAAAAAATTATGAACAAGGTCTTTTACATGCTCAACAGGCTTTTAGCTCGGCACTTCAAGCCAATGCACAAACTGAACTGACGAGTAGCATTCTTCATTTTGCTCATATTTATAGAGGTAAAAATCAGTTTACCAATAGTTTGCGCTGGTACTTACAAGCTCTCAAAAATATCGAAAAAACAGGAAATAGAAAGCAATTAGCAGAAACCTATCAAGAAGTGGGAGAATTTTATCAAGAACAAGAGGTAGCAGGAAAAGCCTTAGAATATCTGACTAAATCCAATGAAATTTATGAAGAGTTGGGCCAAACTGTGCATCCAAAATTACTCTCAGATATTGCTTCTGCACACCTTCAACTCAAAAATTACGATCAATCTTTGGCATATTATACAGGTGTGTTAGACATTTATAATGCTCAAAATGATACAGAAGGCAAAATAGAAACACTCCGAAACCTTACTGATTTGTATAAAATCAAAGGCGATTATCAGAAAGCCTTAGAATATAATAAACAAGGTTTAGAAATCCATAAATCCAAAAAAGATAATAACGGAACAGCAGTAGCTTTAAATAATATTGGTTTTTTGAATAAATTTTTGGGAGATTATGATAAGTCTTTAGAGAATTTCAAACAGTCTTTGACCTTCAATCCTGCCGACAAACCCAATGTTACTACTCTTACAAATATTGGTGTAATCTATCAGATTAAGGGAGATTATATCAACTCATTAAATTATTTTACACAAGCCTTAGAAGCAGGCAAAAAAAATGGAAATACCGACGAAGTAGCACAGGCTTATAATTATTTAGCTGCCATTTATTTACTACGTAGGGATTTTCAAAATGCTCGTGCTTATACGGCAGAAGCTATAAAATTAGCTAAGGCTAATAAAAATGCTGAAGTTTTGACGACAAGTTACAGGACAATGTCTGAAATTTATCAGCGTCAGAATGATTATAGAAATGCCTACTCCTATTATGGGCAATATGCAGCCGTTCGTGATTCGCTTTCTCAAAATGAAAAGCAAGAATTACAAAAATCGTTGCAACGACAAATTGCCTTTGAGAAAAATGAAAAAGAACTAAAACTTCTTTTGGTAGATGAAGAAATTCAAGACCTCGCTTCTAAGAAAAAGCAATTAGAAACAGATAAGAAACTACAAAGTCTTGAATTAGAATTACAAGACAAAACTATTCAAGAAGCAAACCTCAAGAATATTAAGTTAGAAAGACAAAAGACACAGCAAGCACTTTTACTCACACAACAACAACTTGAAAGTGAGAAAAAAGAGCAAGCCATAAAAGACCTAGAAAGAGAGCAAGAACTCAAAGACCTTGCACTCAAACAAGAAATATTAGAAAAACAAAAGCAGAAAGAAGAAATCAAAAGTCTTGAATTAGAAAATAAACTAAAAGCTGAGAAAATTGAAACCGAAAAATTAGCTCGTAATGAAGATAGATTATTACGCTATATTTTGTATGGTGCGATTGCATTGGTTTTATTGATTGGCGTAATTATTCTATTTGCCTTTTTTCAAAAACAAAAAGCAAACAAACTTTTATCCGAACAAAACGTCCGAATTACGAAACAAAAAGACAAAATTACTACTCAAAATCAAGCCCTAGAAGAGCAAAAACAAGAAATTTTGGTTCAAAATGAAGAACTAGAACAACAACAAGAAGAAATTTTAAGTCAAAGAGATTATATCGAAAGGAAAAATTCTGAACTTGAAGAACAGGCTGTTGTATTAGTTCAAAAAAATAAAGAGGTAGAAGAATCTTATCAGAACCTAAATACTCTCTCTGATATTGGTAGAGAAATTACAGCATCTCTTCACATAGAAGCTATTTCTCAAAAACTTTATGAAAAAGTAAATCAGCTTATGCCAGCCGAAGCCTTCGGAATTGGTATTTATGAGCCTGCTGAAAAGCGTGTAAAGTTCAAAGGTTTTATAGAAAAAGATGAAATACTACCAGAGCATTCTGATTATGTATCGAATAAAAATCATTTTTCGGTACAATGTCTTGGCAAACAGGAAATACTTTTAATTAATGACATAGAAAAAGAATATCCAGAAAAGTATGCAGCATCTAAAAATATAGTAGGAGGAATTCCAAAATCACTAATTTATCTTCCTTTGTCTGTCGAAAATCGTCCCATTGGAGTAATTACAGTTCAGAGTTTTGAAAAAAATGCTTACGATGAGAAAAAAGTAGCTCTTCTTAGCTCGCTTGCTTCTTATACTGCTATTGCGATAGACAATGCTAAGGCATACGATACGATTCAAAATAAAAATAGAAATATTACCGATTCGATTCGTTATGCCCAGACGATTCAACAGGCTGTTTTACCTAGTCATGAACGAATGGGTCAGTATTTATCTGATTATTTTATTCTTTTCCGTCCAAAGGATATTGTTTCTGGTGACTTTTATTGGTTCTCTCATATTGATAATTATACATTTGTTGCAACTGTTGATTGTACTGGACATGGCGTACCAGGGGCGTTTATGTCTATGATTGGTCACTCAATTTTGAATGAAATCGTAAATGAGAAAAAAATATTTGAACCAAGTGAGATTTTGGAGCAATTAAACATACAAGTCAGAAAGGCATTAAAACAAGAAAGACAACTAAAAGGCGAAAGCGAACGAGCCAACGATGACGGAATGGATGTAGCTTTTTGTAGATTAGAGTACAAAGAAAACCATACAGAAATAGCCTTTACAGGAGCAAAACGACCATTTATTTATACACTACCCAATGAGTCAAATGGACAAGAAGCCTTTTATTTGCGTGGTGATAACAAAACGATTGGTGGAGTTAGAAATAAATTACATAAAGATTTTACAACTCAATTTATAGATTTACCAAAAGGTGCTATGATTTATCTTACCACAGATGGCTATGCAGACCAAAATGATGCAAAACAAGAAAAATTTGGAACACCAAAATTATTAAAATTTTTACAAGAAATTTCTGACCTCAAACTCTACGAACAAAAGGCAAAAATGGAACAAGCATTAGACTTACACCAACGAGGAGAAGAACAGCGAGATGATATTAGTATGATTGGAATTAGAGTATAATAGGGGACACATTAAAAAGTTGGGGATTTTGACTAACTTTGTTTAAAAAAAGCATATGAATTCTTCTCTTTTATCGTTGTTTTTACCTCAAGGATTATTATCTCATTTTGAAGTTATTGATTTGAA
>Ga0100381_1004775_pt1 | contig 11367 bp, 8 predicted proteins | sample CryGeymeta201505_FD_80416 | JGI IMG/M metagenome (GOLD analysis project Ga0100381, IMG submission 80416) | Groundwater microbial communities from Crystal Geyser aquifers in Utah, USA - Crystal Geyser metaG 2015-05 | ecosystem: Environmental > Aquatic > Deep subsurface > Groundwater | place: USA...
ACTTTGGCTGTTCCGGTATCGCTGATTGGTGCCTTCTTCGTAATGCAGGCGTTTGGACTCACCATCAACTTAATCACCCTCTTCGCCCTGGTGCTCGCCATAGGTATTGTGGTAGATGATGCGATTGTCGTCGTCGAGGCCGTGCATGCGAAAATGGAAGAGAAACATCTGTCGCCCTATAATGCCGTGAAGGAAGTGCTTGGTGAAATTAGTGGGGCCATCATTGCCATTACCCTTTTGATGACTTCCGTTTTCATCCCGGTGGCATTTATGTCGGGTCCGGTGGGTGTATTCTACCGTCAGTTTGCCATTACCATGGCCTCGTCCATTGTTATTTCTGGCATTGTTGCACTTACGCTTACGCCGGTGCTTTGTGCTATGATTCTTAAAAACAATCATGGTAAACCGAGGAAAAAGACGGCTTTCAATCGCTTCATGGATGGTTTTAACTCAGGCTTCGATAAGCTAACTGGTCGCTATGCTAAGCTTTTAAGAAAGATTGCCAACAGAAGGATGATTACCTGGGGTTTATTGATTGCCTTTGCAGTTGGTTCCCTTGGTATCGTCAATAAATTACCATCAGGATTTGTCCCAGCAGAGGATCAGGGGATGATTTATGCCATTCTTCAAACCCCACCTGGTTCAACCCTCGAACGAACAAACGACGTGAGCCGTGATTTGCAGCAGGCCGCATTAAAGGTTGAGGGGGTGCATTCCGTTTCTTCTCTGGCAGGATTTGAAGTATTGACGCAAGGACGTGGGTCGAATGCCGGTACCTGCTTGATTAACCTCGAGCCTTGGAGTGAGCGCCATCATACAGTGAGAGAAATCATTGAAGAACTGGAAGAAAAAGTGAAAGATATTCCAGGAGCACAGATTGAATTCTTTGACCCACCAGCCGTGCCAGGGTATGGCGCCGCAGGAGGTATTGCCTTGCAGCTGCTCGATAAAAACCCGGAGATCGATTACGAGAGAACCGGAGAGGTCACCGAGAAATTCATGGAAGCCTTAGAACAACGGAAGGAGTTGAGTTCGCTATTCACCTTTTACCGCACCGATTATCCGCAATATGAATTGGAAATCGACAATAAGATGGCCATGCAAAAAGGGGTATCGATTGGGAAGGCGATGGATAATTTGTCGGTCTTGATTGGAAGCACCTATGACCTAGGGTTCATCAAATTCGGGCGCTTTTTCAAGGTATTCGTTCAGGCCGATCCATCCTTCCGCCGATTACCAAGTGATTTGCTTAAGCTATACGTGAAAAACGATCATGGGGAGATGGTTCCATATTCTTCTTTTATGAAGATTAAAAAAACCCAGGGTATCTATGAGATTAACCGCTATAACATGTATACCACGGCCAATATTCGCTGTGCACCAGCTGAAGGCTTTAGCAGTGGTGAGGCCATTAATGCCATCCAAGAAACTGCCGCCGCCACCTTGCCAAAAGGCTACGATATCGACTGGGCTGGCTTGTCGAAAGATGAGGTGAACCGCGGCAATGAGGCGGTATATATTTTCCTTATTGTATTGGTCTTTGTTTACCTAGTTCTTGCCGCTCAGTACGAAAGTTTCATCATTCCATTTTCCGTTATTCTTTCACTTCCAGCGGGGGTATTTGGTTCATTCTTCTTCATCAATATGATGGGCTTGGCCAATGATATTTATACGCAAGTTGCACTGGTCATGCTCGTGGGCTTACTGGGGAAAAATGCCGTATTGATTGTAGAGTTCGCTATTCAGAAACACCAAGAAGGAGCGACCGTTTTTGAGGCAGCCATTGAAGGAGCCAAGGTCAGGTTCCGTCCGATTTTGATGACTTCCTTTGCTTTTATCGCAGGCTTGATACCATTGGTGCTGGCACATGGACCAGGAGCCATTGGGAATAAAACCATTGGCGCGGCAGCGATGGGAGGCATGCTTTTCGGGACCCTATTCGGGGTCATTATCGTGCCGGGACTCTATTATATTTTTGGAACGCTGGCAGATGGCCGCCATTTGATTAGAGATGAACACGAAACACCATTCACAGAAGAAATTGAGTAAGATGATGAAGTATAGTATGAATAAGATTATAGGAGTGGCGTTGTTCTCCACCATGTTCACCGCCTGCTCCATTCCGTCTCTCGTAAAAAGAGAGTTGCAGCATCAGGTGCCACCAAGTTTTTATGAATCGAAAGACACAGTAAACAGTGCGATGATTCAGTGGAAACAGTATTTCAATGATTCTAACCTTGTTGCGCTGATTGATACGGCACTCTTGAACAATCAGGAGCTTAATATCACCTTGCAGCAGATTGCCGTGGCAAAAAATGAAATTCGAGTGAGAAAGGGAGAATACCTTCCTTTTGTAAATCTCGGAGCTGGAGCTGGAACCGACAAAGTAGGTGAATATACCCGCCAGGGAGCAATTGAAGCCAACCATGATATCAAATCAGGAACGGCCTTTCCCGATCCATTGAACGATTTTTCAGTATCGGCCAACCTCACCTGGGAGGTGGATATCTGGAAAAAATTGCGCAACGCGAAAAAGGCTGCCATCTATGAATACCTATCGACCATCGAAGGGAGAAACTTTATGGTGACCAACCTTGTCGCAGAGATTTCGAACTCCTACTATGAATTATTGGCCCTGGATAATCAGCTGGAGATTGTAAAGCAGTATGTTAAAATTCAAAGTGATGTATTGAAGATTGTGAAACTCCAGAAAATGGCCGGACAAGTTACTGAGCTTGCTGTATTACGTTTTGAAGCTGAATTGCTAAAAAACCAAAGCCGCCAGTTCTATATTGAGCAGCGGATAGTGGAAACTGAAAATCAGATTAATTTTCTGGTAGGGCGTTACCCTCAGCCGATTCCGAGGGATTACCAAGGTTTTAATACCATGGTTCCCGATTCTATCCATGCAGGAATTCCTTCACAGCTGATGGTGAACCGTCCGGATATCAAACAGGCAGAACTTGAACTGCTAGCTAGAAAGCTCGATATCAAAGTGGCCAAGGCTAATTTCTATCCTCAGTTCAGGATTCGTGCTGGTTTCGGTTATCAAGCGTTCAACCCCAAGTTTCTCTTTCAAACACCTAGCTCCATGCTGTATTCCATTGCGGGAGACTTAGCCGCACCTTTGATTAATCGAAATGCGATAAAGGCGCATTACCTTACTGCAAACGCCAAACAGGTTCAGGCAGTGTATGAATACGAGCGTGTTGTATTGATGGCGTATATGGATGTGAGCAATCAGCTCTCGAATATTAAAAATCTCCAGAATAGCTATAATCTGAAATCGCAACAGGTAGAGGTATTGAATAAGTCAATCACCATTTCCACAACCTTATTTAAATCGGCGAGAGCCGATTATATGGAAGTCTTGCTTACTCAGCGCGATGCACTAGAATCAAAAATTGAGTTGATAGAAACCAAGCAGCAGCAGATGCATGCGATGGTTCAAATCTACCAGGCCTTAGGAGGTGGCTGGAATTAATTTGTGATGATTGGAGGTTGATTACGCGCGGGAGAGGGGTCTCCCGCTCGTTCTCCTTCCTTATCTGGATGTGTTATCATGTCTAGGTATTTGTCGGATAAAGTTGGGATGCCTCCAGTTTCCTAAGCTTTCCAACAGGGTCTGCTATCAACGTAGCATGGTTTTCTGCGGCCATCGAACAATTTGAAAAGAGTCCGTACGCGATAGTTGGGAAAAGGTAAACCCAAAAACGCTGCGTCTTGGATTCATCAAGCATTATTTCGTAATATTGGTGCATGAGAGTTTATAAAGGCATGCTTTTCGGATTAATGGCAATTGCCCTTGGCAGTCAACCCCTATTCGCACAAGAAGGATCATTCGGTATTGAAAATTTTCAAGGCAAAAAGAGGATACATGCTGCACTTGATAGCAGCATTCATCGCGTATTTAGCAATGGTGTATGGAAGAATGTTATCAAAGAAGTTTATATGTATACCCAATCGGGAAACCTGTATCGCAAGGAAAAACATACCTGGTCTGTGGCCGACACCAATTGGAAGATTTCTTCCTTTTTTAGCTATGCCTATGATGTGCATGGCAAACTAGAATCGGAGGTAGAAATGGGCCGTTTTCAAACTACATGGGATACCTTACAAATTAAATCCATTTCCTATAACGCGAATAATTTGCCAACGTCTGAAACCGTAGATAAATGGAGCACGATTTCAAATAAGTTTTACCGGTATAGCTTTCGAAACCTAGCATACAATGCACAAGGCCTGCTCGTATTAGACTCGAACTTTTTCTCCAATGATGAAGGCGTGAATTATACAGGGATAAAATATGATTTCGGCTATAGAAGTACAGGACAACTTGAAAGCCGAGTCGAATCATACAAATTCACCGTAAGTTGGGATATAAGAAACAAGATGGAATATGAATACAATGCCCAAGACACGCTAGTTGCAAGGCATTATTATTCCTATGCGCCAAGCACTCAGGATTGGTTATATAATGCCCGAGCTGAATACCTGGTCGATACCATGGGTAATATTAGTAGGCAGCAGACTTTTCAAAATACAGATAGTGCTACGTATACTCCTTTCTTAAGGCTAGATGGCGACTATGATAATTCTATCCCTATTAGTAATGTGGCCTTTCCCTACCTAACCCAATTCGAAGTTCAACCTCAAACCTTATTGAATACACTAGTATATACACAATACAATAAAACCAGCATGGTCTGGGACTCGATTTCGTTCATCAGTTTTTATTATACCAAAATCAATACAGGAATTAAGGAAGCGTCAATGCCACTATTTGCATTGTATCCAAATCCAGCGAACCAAATCGTTACAATTCAAACCGAAGAAGAGGGCGACTATACACTGCAAGTATACAACCTACAAGGAGCGCTGGTTCAAGAATCTAAATTTAATGGATTGAGTCAACGTATGGATATTCAATCCTTGGCTCCTGGCGCCTACGTGATTGCACTAGGTAAGGAAGGTTATTGGTATAGACAGAAATTTGTTAAGCAGTAAGCATTAAGCAGAACCAATACCAATGGCATAATCCTTGAGGTTCATGGGATTACTTACATGAATTTTCATGTGTATCTGTAAACTCAGCAACCAGTCTAAAAATACAATTCGATAGAGATCGAAATTAAACCGAGGAACTTGCATTTAAACGGATAGTCGTGCAAATTAATTAACTAGTTCTATGAATATACGTGTACAATTTTTAGTTGTTGCAGCTTTGACGTTTAGCTTCGCTGCACACGCCCAGTCTCAATCCAAAAAAGCTAATAAGGAGCAATTGGATAGTATCATTACGCTTGAATATGTTCAAGGTAAAGCCGGCTTTAAAGAAAAAACAGAATTTCGCTATACCCATTTTGAAAAGCTGCGAGAAGAAAAAGTCTATCTCAGAAATGCGGATAATTCGGGCTGGCGACCGGTTTTGAAAAAGGAGTATACCTATGATTCCCAAGAATTCTTGGTAGAAGTGCTGTGGACCAATTGGGATTCCGCCTCTTCACTATGGGTAAATGGGCTAAAAAGTAGCTATACCAATAATACAAATGGTCAAGCTACTCAGATCGACTTCCTTCTATGGAACAAAAACACATCGGCCTGGGAAAAAACCAGACAACAGGATTATACCTATACTTCAAATGGGGATGTATCAAGTTATAATCAAGGAGCTTGGACCAATGGTGCCGTGGTTCCAGAAGAAAAAACAGATTATTTTTACCATGCCGATAACAGACCCGACTTTAGTTCAACAAGCAGCTATAATGGAAGTACTTGGGATAGTGTGAGTAAATTAGTTTACACCTATGCCGGCAACAATGATCCGGGTGGACTCTTGTATTGGAAATGGGTTTCTGGAAAGTTTCTTCAAATCGCACATTCTAATCACACGCCAGACTTTAATGGCAACAATGCTGAGTGGAATTATATGTCGTATCAAGATGGCAATACATTAGACTTTGTAACGCGAATTTCATATACCTACGATTTAGCTGTTGACTTTGCAGACTTGGTAGGACTTCAAAATAATGAGATTATACCTTTTGCCAACAAGCTCACAGCGGGGAACCAGACAAGACAAGAAAATGGGGTGGGCAATTTTGATCCGCAATTCGACTACCTTTATTATTATTCTGGATACAACCCAAGTGCAGTTTTTGAAGTCCGCAATGAGATGCTTGAGTTTTATCCGAATCCAGCGACAAATTCAATTCAACTCAATCATGATGCACAACAATTTGAGTCGTACATCATCTATGATTTGCAAGGGCGCGCGGTGTTAAAAGGAAACTTTGATTTCCAGACTAGCCAAATTGATATTACTGACCTATCAGCAGGAATCTACACCATTCAAGTCCGTGCAGATGCCACCATCTATACCAACAAGCTGATTAAAAAATAGCAGCAACTCACCTTTTCGAAAGTTGTACGTCGCGGAAAAGAACTTTCGAAAAGGTTCGTTTCCGCGCTATTGCGCGTAAATCTATATTATCCACTAACTTGTCTGTCTCAAACCGATTCAACCAAGACATGAAGAAGTTAGTTTTTACGCTTAGCGCAGGTGTTTTACTCTTGCTTTCCCTTTTTATTTTTCATGAACAAGAGACGCTTCAGTCCGCTCCATTTGCACCCGGAAATTCACCCCTTGGGCGCGCCGAATGGGAACACATGCTTTTGAGAAATCCTGAGACGGGAGAAATTTCTGTAAGCCGATCACAAGAATTGGCCTTCGCAAAAGGACTTCCATATATGGAAACTACCATGCTCGGCAAGAATTATCCTTGGAAGCAGAGAGGCCCAAATAATTATGGCGGACGTATACGTGGATTCGCGATGGATGTAACAGATGCCAATGTCCTGATTGTAGGATCTATATCTGGCGGCATCTTCCGAAGCGCGGATCAGGGTAAAACGTGGACGCAACGAAGCACAGCCAACCAAAATTATGGAATAAGTTGTCTTGTTCAAGATACACGCAGTGGCAAAGAAAATACCTGGTATGCAGGAAGTGGTGAGTACTTTAATAGTCCCTCTCAACCGGGTTCACGCTATATCGGCAATGGAATTCTAAAAAGTACAGATGGAGGCTTGAGCTGGAAGTTCCTTTCGAAAACCCAGACGAATTCTCCAGAAAAACTAGAAGATTGGGATCGGATTAGTCGAATCGTAATTGACCCTAAATCAAACAAAGATGTGGTGCTTGCCTCTATTATTGGCGGCATCATGCGGAGTGAAGATGGAGGAGAAAATTGGACTCGGGTTTTAGGAGAGGATGGAGGAGCAGACTATACCGAATTGATTGTAACGCCTAGTGGTAAATTCTATGCAACCTTAAGTAGCAATGGAACTACCAAAGGAATATTTCGCTCAATAGATGGAATAAGCTGGACTCAGATTATGCCAGCAGGATTTGGCGGCCCTAAATCTGTCCAATGTGGTGGAGGTCCGTGTAAAAGACCCCTTTGGTACTTTCGTGGATTTTAAGGATGGCAATGGTATCGATTTCGGACCTTCTCACGGCCCAATGAACTTTATACCAGGTGGAACCTTGTATAGCTTTAGCCTATTAATTGACCCAACTATGTCGGGCATTTTCGAGATAGAGTTTGTCATGTCGATGTCCGACCCAGGAGCCAGCATTAAAATTCAACCCCCACCCATCGTTTCAGAGTTACAGTCTAGCAGCCAATTGGTTTGCGAAAGCTTGGATTATAGATTTGGGTTTAATGGAATGGAAAAAGACAATGAGGCCAAAGGGCAGGGCAATAGCTACGACTTTGGGGCGAGAATTTATGATAGTAGGTTGGGGAGATGGATGAGTGCTGACCCATTTTTTAATAAAACACCGGATTGGTCACCATACCGTGGAATGCTTGACAATCCCTTGTTATTCGTTGATCCTGGGGGAAAAACAGAATACATAGTAACTATTACAATAAATGCTTTGACTGGAGAAACTGCTATTGAAATAACCACGACAGCTAAGATCATGACTGATGGCATGAGACATGCAAGAACAACGTGGCTAGCCGGCAGTGAGTATTATGTAAATGAATACTATGATTATGCAAACGTTACTATTAAAACTGTAAATCCAGAAACTGGAGTAACCACGACCACTACGGGTACAATTATATTTAACGAGACAGAGAGTAAAGATGAAACCATAGTTTTGAAAGATGGAGAGAAATGTGGCACAACTCTTAAAGAGGAGTTCAAAAAGGAAGATCACGGAATTCGAGTTAATTTTGGCATTGGAATGAGTGGTTCTGGTGATGGACCTTTACATCAAGATTTTGCAAAACACATTTTAGGCCACATTAATTTTAATGATTTAAATTTGGCGCTTAAGCGTTCTTCTTTATCCACTGGCTGGAACCCTGGAAAGGGTACATGGAGAAAAATGGAATCGGGAAAAGTAAAAGAATGGATTAATAATCTCAATGCTGCAAGGAAAACCGGTGAAAAAATTGGAAAGGCCTTCACTCTTTTAGAAGAAGAAGGATGGAAAAATGGAAGCAGCAAAGTTTTGGTTCCAGTAAAAGTAAACAATCATAATTATGGCAACATTTCTTTGAAAACAGTTTATGTAAATAACCAAGATTTGAAGAGTTTCTTAAAAAATAACCCAGGAGCAACGGTAGTCAGAGACGCACAAATAGAGCAGAATAAACCAAATGAAAATAAATAAGCTAATAATTTTATCATTTTTTTTAATTGTTATTGGGGCTTGTTCAGAAACAAGTGTAACCAAGGATATTAAATGCGAAGACCTTAATAAAGTAAATGTTGAGAAAGAGATTCATTTGCTTGAATTATGGAAAACTGCAAAATTGAAGGTGAGTGAACTTGATAGTATTTTATCAGCTGATTTAAGCTTCTTAGACTATGATCGAATAAGAGATACCTATAAATCCAGCCTAATTCAAAATCACATCATTGATGATAGACAGGCGCTATTGTTGGAGTCAGACATGTACATGAAATATGCATTAATCGACTACCTGCAATCCTATGCTGAATCAGTGATCATTTACAATAATTACCATAGCAACAAGTTCATTTCAAATAATTATATGGCCGGCTTGGATGATAGGTATTCACGCGAAGGAGAGCATCTTGGGTACGTTGTGCGCTCATCCTTGTATTTTGATAATGATGAAGTAAGTCGTCCGTATTTTGTCTGGGAAAGAAAATCGGGCGAATTTGACACCATTGGATTTGATCAATATCAGGAATTATTCATTCCCAAAAAAGACGTTGTAACAGACTCAATTAATGGCCGCCTTATTATCAATCACACGTTTGCAGAGTCTTCCCAAGAAATTGCGTTTCCTATCAAGGCGAGACTAAGATAGTTGGTGATGGATTCTGTTGATAGTATCGTATTATTTGCTGTAGTGTCTGTTCATAAGGGCTTGATAGTGAATGTAACAAGTGTTTTGAAATACCCTCACTCCTTATGGAACCAGATAGATAATTATGAATTCGATTACGAAAATCCAGCTGATAACTGTGGTCTGCCTTGCGGTTTTTGGAATTCTGTTTTCTGGCAGTGAACCGTAGATGTCAAAGAATAGATATTGGTTTTGATCGGCCTTTTTATTCCTGCTACTCAGATTGTTTTTTGCATAATTGTCACTTTTCCGTCAAATTTTTTCAAAGCCTTGCTGTTACCAAATAGGCTTCCGAACTTGTGGGAAAGCAAGAGGCCATGGCTATTGAATTTTATCTCCTTCCCTACCAATTAAATGGTGAAGAAAGCTCCTTTAAAGGGCAAGTTTTATCCAAACAAAGCCTGGATGCAAAGGGGTTAATCGATGCGATGTTGGATAAAGGGTCCACCGCCACACTCCCAGATATCACAGCTGTTTTGAGTTTGTACGAAGAAGTACTACTTAACGAATTGCTCAAAGGAAAAACTATCCATACTAAGCTTTTTCGGATGCGCTTGAAGGTGGAGGGGAAGTTCAATTCCAGTACCGATACCTTTGATCCAAAGCGGCATAAGGTGAAGGTAGTGATCACCCCCTCGCTTTTTTTACAAGATGCTGTAAAGCCTCTTCGCGCCAAACGAAAATTAGTAGAAAGGAATTTACCGCATTTCGGAATGCTTGAAAACCGCAATGAGCCCAATCTTTTCTTTCAATGCTACAGTGGAGATGTATTAGAAATTCGAGGTTCAAATTTGCACATGAACCTTGAAGACCCAGAACAAGGTCTGTACCTTTTGGATAACAATGGGGTGAAGTCGCCCATTACCAAAGTGCTGCTAAACAAGCCTTCAAGTATTATGTTCATTGTCCCTGATTCAATGCCGGTTGGCTCCTACGAACTATTCTTTACAGGCTGTACCCGCAAAGGTTTGATTCGCCATTCGCGAAGCCTAGTTAAGCGCTTGGATATTCTCTCGCGGGATTAAAATGCAGTGTTAATCAGCCTCAAGTTCTCACCCAGTGTTCAACCAATACCCGTCGAGTGATGAACCGGAACTCGCTGAGTGTTTGTCCATGACTCATCGAGTGTTGAAGTCTAATGCTATGTAATGTTGATCTTTGCTTGTATAGCGTTTATATGCCGGAACACCATGCGTTTGGAGACTGTTCTTGTTAGGCTTAATTTACTCTAACCTGAAACCACTAACCCGTAACCCCTCACCAACAACCCCTTCTAAATCAGGTGTTCATTCAGCTTATGCTTCCATTTCAAAAAGCTATCAGAAAAGTTGGAATGGATAGATGCATGATTGATGACACGGAATGCCAAATCTTGATCAATATGGGTGGCATGGTAGGCCTGTTTGTATAGGCCTCTGCCGCTCGTGCGAATGGAATTGATGGTGGTCTCAATCCGTTTGTATTGCAAGTGAATGGCCTGTTCGCCTTTTTCGATGCTCCAGATATAAGTGGCATGAGAGTTTAATAATTCCCAGATAAAATGGTTGTTTTGGTCTCCTTCTACCAAAAAAATAAAACCAAAATGAGGGGCCAAAGTATAGCGCAAAGGGTAATTTTCGCTTTGCTTATTCCCAGCTAGATACTGCAGCTGCTGCTTGTTCCGGATATTCGCGTCTTTTAGAAAATGATTGAGAATATCCATTTCCGACTGCTGAAATGCATTGCCTTCTTGGTCCTTGGTATCGAGTTGGTCGAAAATGTCCTCGGAGCTGAACAAGGCTTTATTGATGTCTGAAATCTTGGGCATCTTTGTCAATGCAGCCGTACGCTGGTATTTTACCCCTTCAATAAATGCAGGAGTGATCTGGTCGATATGGATGGATTTGGCAAAACTTTCGATTTCGCCGTCATCATATAAATCAACACGCAGGGCCACCTTGATTTCCTTGGCCTTGAGTTTTTTGGCAAA
>Ga0100381_1004777_pt1 | contig 11366 bp, 8 predicted proteins | sample CryGeymeta201505_FD_80416 | JGI IMG/M metagenome (GOLD analysis project Ga0100381, IMG submission 80416) | Groundwater microbial communities from Crystal Geyser aquifers in Utah, USA - Crystal Geyser metaG 2015-05 | ecosystem: Environmental > Aquatic > Deep subsurface > Groundwater | place: USA...
CACTGGAAATCCCGTCTTTTTGTTTGCTTGACGATGTTAATATTGGCTTTCATTGGTTTAATCTTGGGTCGCATCAAATCCATAGCTAATTTTCAAATTTGGCATTAGGCGAGTGCCTAAAAAACAAACATTCATAAAAAATGCTTATGAAAGTGCTGTTATTCTAAGCCTTATTAGATATAATGTGTTTTAGGTATGTCAATTAATTTATTTTTTGGGAAAATAAAATACAGGTAGGGTTAATTCTATGATCTTCAAGAATTTGCGCGGATATTTTTCGAGCGATTTATCAATCGACTTAGGGACAGCGAATACGCTGATTTATGTTAGAAATAAAGGTATCGTTTTAAACGAACCTTCAGTGGTCGCGATTCGCAATGTTAATGGCCAGCGTTCGGTTGCAGCAGTTGGCTCGGAAGCAAAAAGAATGTTAGGCAGAACGCCTGGCAATATTACAGCGATTAGACCACTTAAAGATGGGGTGATTGCAGATTTCCACGTTACTGAAAAAATGTTGCAATACTTTATTCACAAAGTGCATGAAGTGCGTATGTTGTTACGTCCAAGCCCACGAGTACTAGTTTGTGTGCCTTGTGGCTCTACTCAAGTAGAGCGTCGTGCAATTCGTGAATCAGCAATGGGCGCGGGTGCGAGAGAAGTTTACCTTATCGAGGAGCCAATGGCGGCGGCGATGGGTGCAGGTATGCCTGTTGAAGAAGCCAGTGGTTGCATGGTTGTTGATATCGGTGGTGGTACCACGGAAGTTGCGATCATTTCATTAAGCGGAATTGTATATGCTGCATCTGTACGTATTGGTGGTGACAAATTTGATGAATCAATCATTAACTACGTACGTCGTAACTACGGTATTTTAATCGGTGAAACCACAGCAGAGCGTATTAAACAAGAGATTGGTACTGCGTTTCCAAGCACCGAAATTTTAGAATTAGAAGTACGTGGTCGTAATCTTGCTGAAGGTGTGCCGCGTAGCTTTACGTTAAATTCAAATGAAGTATTAGAAGCATTACAAGAACCATTATCCGGTATTGTTGGTGCGGTACGTGCCGCATTAGAGCAAGCACCACCTGAATTAGCAGCTGATATTGCTGAAAGAGGTATGGTATTAACAGGTGGTGGCGCATTGTTAAATGATTTAGATCGTTTATTAATGGAAGAAACAGGATTGCCAGTTATTGTCGCGGAAGAGCCATTAACTTGTGTTGCAAGAGGTGGTGGGCGAGCACTTGAACTTATCGATACTATTGGCGGTGACTTTTTGTCAACAGAGTAACGGTTTATATATACTGGACGCCAGCCTGCGCTGGCGTGACATAGGAATGCAGGGATGAGCCAAATGATCAATGTTTCTAACGAGGAACATACATTGCTTTTTAAACACAACACAGCCGCGGCTTGGCGTTTCGTATTTTTATTTTTGATTTCAATTGTCTTAATGATCTACGATCATCGTTCTTCCCAAACCGAAAAATTGCATAGCTCATTAACAACGTTAGTGGCGCCTTTACAATTTTCTATTTCAAAACCTATCGAAATTGCAGAGTGGTTGAAAAGTAGTTTTTCAACACATCAACAACTTACACAAGAAAATACAAATTTAAAATCACAATTGTTACTACAAAAAGCGGAAATGCAAAAAATTATTTCGCTACAAAAAGAAAATAAACAATTGCGTGCATTGTTGCGTTCTACCCCCACGTTGCAAACCAATTACCAAGTCGCGCAGATTTTAGCTGTGAGTTTAGAGCCATTCTTGGCGCAAGTTATTTTAGATAAAGGCAAAAAACAATATGTTTATAAAGGCCAGCCTGTCATTGACTCAACCGGATTGATGGGGCAAGTGATTCAAGTTGGCGATTTAACTAGTCGTGTGATGTTGGTCTCTGATAGTCGCAGCGCCATACCGGTACAAGATGAGCGTACCGGCGTGAGAGCAATCGTGATTGGTCAAGGCCCAGGACGATTATTAAAATTGATTAATGTGCCGCAAACTTCAGACATTAGAGTAGGGGATGAATTGACAACTTCAGGATTGGGGTTGAAGTTTCCAATAGGTTATCCTGTTGGTAAGGTGCTGAAAGTAGAAAATTATCCTGGGCAGCATTTTTCAACAATTAGCGTAAGGCCTGCTGCAAATTTAGAAAAAAGCCGGCAAGTGTTGTTAATTGAACAAAAATCAGAAGCCGAAATTAAAGAAGCTAAACAAGATTTAAAAAACATTTCGAAAGAACAGGAACAGGATCAAAAACTTAGACAAACATTGGGTAATACAAACCTATGAATGAAGCAAGAGTAAACTATTTTGTATTAATATTCAGCATATTTTTAGGGCTTTTTTTAGAGTTGCTACCAGCACCAACATGGGCAAGTTGGTTTAAGCCAGAGTGGTTATTATTAGTAATATTGTTTTGGATTATGTACGCACCAAGCAAACTCAATGTCACATTAGCTTGGATATTAGGTTTAATTTTAGATGCGTTAACCGGCACGCTATTAGGCGAACATGCATTAGCCATGTTAATTACAAGTTTTTTATTTTTAAAATTACAACGCCGCTTTAAACTTTATCCGATTTGGCAGCAATGTTTATTTATTTTATTGTTTGTCTTTTTATATCAATTTACTATTTTTATTATTCAAGGTGCAATTGATCAATTGCCAGGTAGTTATTTTTATTGGGGAACTTGTTTGACAAGTATGATTATTTGGCCATGGATTTATGTGTTATTAAGGGATTGGAACAAAAAATTTGTAAAATAAAATTGTGAAAAAAACTTTTTTAAAATTAACTAAATTACTCTGGATAATTATAGCAATATTGATTATTGTTAGCGCCGTATTGTTTGGCGCTTTGAGAGCAGCCACTCCGTTTTTAGAAAAATATCAACATGATATCGTTGAAAAAATTAATCAAATTAGCCCTTATGAAATTACAATAGATGATTTATCGATTTCTTGGTATCATTTTTCACCGGTAATTGCGGTTGATGATATTAAAGTATTGCAAAAAAATAATGAAAAACGGCCTTTAGTTAGTATCGATAATGCTTATATTGGTGTCGATTTGATCAAGTTAGTAAAAAATCGTCAAGTGGTTCCCAACAAAATTATCGCATCTAATGTCCAAGTAAATTTACCTGCTTCACTGCTTGCCAAATTAAAGGCTCATCAAGGCTCAGATAAAATAGACTTGCAGCAATTCAAGTCGTATCTCAAACAGCTTGCCGGGATTGATCAACTCATATTGAAGGATGTAGCTGTTGAATTAGACACATCAACAAAAACACCGTCGTTTGTTTACGGTGATTTATTAATTAACCGATCAGGTACCAGTTACAATGTTCAAGGTTCTGTCTCGGCAACTACTAATCCTGCAAGCATCGATTTTATGGTTTCGGTTAAGCCTAATTTAGCAAATATATCTGACTCAGCTTTCAAAGCATATTTAGAAATTTCTAATTTAAACTTAAAAGATTTTAAAGACAGAACACAGCTTGACTTACCAGGCGCTGGTGTAATAGAGCAAGGCAAGCTATGGATTAAATATAGCAATCAACAAGTTGACTATTTAGCGATAGAAACGCATTTAAATAATCTTACTTTTGATTTAAAACAAGTTAAAACAAAAAAAGCAATTCCATATGTTTCAATTAATGCGATTTATCGCAATATAAAAGGGGAGCTACAACTTGCGGTTAATCATTTGGCTTTTGCACCTAAGCAAACAGGGAGTGCAGGCTTAATCATTCTTCATGAAAAAGATGCACAACAAAGCATTGACATTAACGCGCAAGATGTTGCTATTGATACAACTAAAATATTGTCTTATCTTACAGTGAAAGATATTCAATATCAAAAAGCGTTACAGCAATTATCGCCAAAAATCACGCTTGATAAAACAAGAGATAATATAGTTTTAGTAGATCACAACGTTAAAGAATATCACATTTCGATGGCTTTATCACATGTATCAACCAAACCCTACGAGCAACTTCCCGGATTGCAAAATGTAAATTTAGTGGTGAATGCAACACAACAATCAGGTCAAGCAGCAATAAGCTTTGAAAATAGCGTAGTGACTATGCCATGGTTATTTAGAGCACCGATTCAAGTAAATTCAGGCGCTGGATTATTTTCTTGGAAAAAAATAAATGACAGATGGATTTTAAGTGCTACGCATACACATCTAACCTTACCTCAAGGCGAAATAACACCCTCGATGAAATTATTTATTGGTGGTGAGATACCAACACGATTAGAGTTGATGGCAGATGCTAATATTACAAGTTTGACGCAAAAGCAGGTATATGGCTATTTGCCAGTGGCAATTATTCCTGAGCCTGTGACGGCTTGGTTAGATAGCAGTTTGCTGCAAATAGGTAAAAGCCATGCGCAATTAATATTGCGCGGCGATATTACACAATTTCCATTTGATAACCAAGAAGGAATATTTTCAATAACAGCGCAACTGAATAATTCGACATTACATTTTTATGATAAATGGCCGAATGTTACAAAGGCGGCAGCAAATCTAACTTTTAAAAATAGAAGCATGATAGCCGATATTAGCGCTGGTGAAAGTGTAGGTTTAACTATGAATAATGCCCACGCAGAAATACCTTATATGGGCAGTGATCAACCTGTGAATTTGACAATGAAGGTGAACGGTCACGGAGCAATAGCGGCAGGTATTCAGTATTTTCAAGTATCACCATTAGGTGAGAATATGGATGAACTTAAAAATATTAAGTCACAAGGCCAATTTGATCTTGCATTAAATCTTGATATCCCTATTGCGAATCAGCAACAAACAGAGGTGTTGGCAAGAGGCCGTGCAGTAATTCATGATGTTAAATTACAGTACGGCACTAACTCTTTAGCATTAAATAAACTTAATGGAACTATTAATTTTATAAATGAGGATATAAGCAGTGATAAAATCACCGGGTTTTTAGGCGATAAAGCGATTACATTAAGTGTGGCGCCGGTCAAAAAAGATAAAAAAACCATTGCCACTCAAGTTAACTTAACAACGAATTTTTCTGTCGCGGATTTGAATCACTATGCTTCAAATATTATTCCATCTTATATTTCTGGGGCTAGTATTTTTACCGCAAGTATGATCTTTGATAACATAAAAGGTGCAACAATTGCGTTGCAAAGCAATATGAAAGGGGTTGCTATTGACTTACCTGCGCCATTAGGTAAAACAGCAGCCGATGTCAGTTCGTTTAATTTAATATTTCATGAGGTGAACAAAAATATAAAGCAAGTAATAATAAAGTTTCAAAACACATTGGATGCTAATATTTTTTTAACGCAACAAAAAAATAACAAATTTAAAATAAATAAAGGCACTGTTACAATAGGCGATATCAGCAGCACTATGCCTGATTCAGGTATTGATTTTAGCGCGAAGTTATCCAACGTTGATGTCAATCCTTGGATTGACTGGTATAAGAAAAATTTAAATAATACATCTGATGCTGGCATTGAACTTAATAGCGCACAAGTTTCAATTGATAATTTCACGCTATTAGGTCAAGCTTTACATAATTTGACGTTGACTTATCGTCCATATTCCAGTCAATACTTATTAAGCATTATGAGTGATGAAATTGCAGGTAATATTAATGTGCCGAAAAATATTAATGCACAAAATCCGATAAATGCTAGCTTTGATAAACTTTACTTGCAAACCAGTGCATTAACATCAACAAATGACACCTCAAAAAATTTCACATTAACGCCATATTACAATGTTGATTTCATTTGCAAAAATTGTCATATTAATAAAATAAACTTGGGCTCAGTAAAAGCAACAATTCGAACTTATAATAATCAGCTTTCAATACCGTCACTTAATTTAAGCAATGCTAATTACAACTTCAGTGGCAGTGCAAGTTGGAGTGCATCAAAAAACAGCACAAGTATTAGTGGTAAATTGTATAGTGGCAATACCTCAAAAATGCTAGCGGATTTTTCATTACCCGCTAATATTGCCTCCAGCGATGCTAATTTGAATTTGTCATTGAGTTGGCCGGGAGCTCCTTATGCTTTTACTTTATCGAGTTTAAATGGCACAGCATTACTTGATGTTAAAGAAGGATCGATTAATGACTTAAACAAAAATGCTAGCACACTCATTGGCTTAGGGAATATATTAACTGCATTAAATTTAGAAAGTTTACCTGGGCGTATCACACAAGGCATAAGTACGGAAGGCAAAGGCACAGGCACTGGATTTTATTTCAAGCAAATGTATGGTGATTTTAGTATTACTAATGGTAACTTATGGGCGAAAAGTGCTTATTTAGATGGCACAGTTGCATATATCAGCATGAATGGTCGCATTGGGTTGAGCACTAAGGATTATGATTTACAGATGAAAGTGATTCCTCATCTCACTTCAAGTTTGCCGGTTATTGCGACAATTGCAGGAGGGCCAATTATTGGTGCTGCAACCTGGATTGTTAATAAAGCGGTAAGCCCAGCAGTAAATAAAATTGCACAGTATAATTATATAATCACAGGTAGTTGGAGTAATCCGCAAGTTAAAAATATACGTAGTCCGTAATTCCAGTTTAAACGCTTGAGAGCGTATAATATTGAGGCTAGTTTGTATGAACAATAGACCAATTGTAGACGTTCCTTGAGGCTACCTGAGTAGTTACCGTAGTTCAGATTAACGAGGCAAACATGAAAGCACTAGACATTGCGAAAAAAATAATTTTAGAACCTGCTGATATTGCAGATAAACAATTAGAATTGATTATGAATCAGTTAATAGGTCCTAAGATAGATGGTGGAGATTTATATTTTCAATCAAGCTGGAGTGAATCCTGGGTGCTTGAAGATGGTATTATTCGTAATGGTGCATTTTCAATAGAAAAAGGTGTTGGTGCTAGGGCGGTGAGTGGTGAGCAGACCGGCTTTGCTTTTTCTGAAGATCTTATAATGCCGTCGTTAACTGAAGCGGCATCAGCGGCAAAGCGCATAGCCAAAACTTCAGGTGAAGGGCACTTAGCAATCCGCAGTAGTCAGCCAGTTACACCTCTGTATGTTTCAGATAATCCGATGCAAAAATTATCTGAAGATGAAAAAATAGCTATCTTACGACAAGTTGATACCTTAGCAAGAAAAGAACCCTTAGTAAAAAAAGTAAGCGCATCGCTTTCTGCTTCATATGATGTTGTTTTAATAGTTGGATATAATGGCGAATTATCTGCAGATATTCGCCCATTAGTACGTTTAAATGTTTCTGTGCTTGTTGAACGCAATGGGCAACGAGAAACAGGTTCTTTTGGTGGTGGCGGTCGCGTTGATTATCAATATTTTTTACAAGAAAACCGCATAGAACATTACGTCAATGAAGCAGTTCGATTGGCTTGTTTGAGTCTTGAAGCTGAAATGGCTCCAGCAGGCACTATGCCAGTGGTTTTAGGTTCTGGCTGGCCAGGTGTTTTATTACATGAAGCAATTGGTCATGGGTTAGAAGGTGATTTTAATCGCAAAGGCACATCTGCATTTTCGGGGAGAATTGGTGAACGTGTTGGCTCACCACTATGTACGATTGTCGATGATGGCACCATTCCTAACCGGCGTGGCTCGTTAACCATCGATGATGAAGGAACAGTTTCTCAACGCACAGTCCTCATTGAAAATGGTATTTTAAAAGCCTATATGCTGGATAAATTAAATGCGAAATTAATGAAACAAACATCTACAGGTAATGGGCGTAGAGAATCATATGCTTGTTTACCTATGCCACGTATGACGAATACCTATATGCTACCAGGTCCGCATCATAAACAAGAAATTATAGAATCAGTTGAAAAAGGTATTTATGCAGTCAATTTTGATGGCGGCCAAGTTGATATTACGTCAGGTAAATTTGTTTTTTCAACGAGTGAAGCTTATTTAATTGAAAAAGGTAAAATTACTAAACCCATCAAAGGAGCCACATTAATAGGTAATGGCCCTGATGTATTAACCAAAGTTAGTATGGTTGGTGATGACTTAGAATTAGATAGCGGTGTTGGCACTTGCGGCAAAGATGGCCAAAGCGTACCAGTAGGTGTTGGACAACCAACATTAAAAGTCGATAGTATGATTGTCGGCGGCAATAAAATAGGCTAATTTACGAACTAATATATTTAGACGCGCCTGGTCCACCATATTGCCAATTGAGCGTATTGTTGTTAATCGTCGGCGTTAAAGTATAAAAATCTTGTATTAAATTGAAACCATCTTGCGTATTTGGAAAGACAAATATCAAGCCATTAGGTAAGATAAAAATGTAAGCGACTAAGCTTGTTGTGTTATTTGATAGATTAGGCGGAATACCATTTTGGCCGGCGCGACAATTGCTTAAACTGCCTGTCGTTTGATAACAAATATCGACAGCTTTTCGATAGGGTACCGCTGCTTGAACTAATTCGGAGTAGCGTGCTTTTTGACGATATTCTACGTATGAGGGTATGGCAATAGCAGCTAATAATCCAACAATAGCTATCGTTATCATCAACTCTAATAGCGTAAAAGCTTGAATTTTTTTCAATAGCATGTGAAAAGCCCCTAAACATCCATGTCGGATCTATATAATTTTAGCTAAATTTCTTTATATTGCAATATGTTATCATGAGAATGGCAAAATTGTTACAATTTAGCCCAGGCTCAAGCATATTTTTGATATTTTGTGCTTTACTTAAAGTAAGAGGATAGTTAAGCACGTCTTAATCAGAGAACGGATAATAACAAACCATTTTTAATGGGGTTACAAATGAACGAAACAACGATATCAGCAGAATGCAATTACCAATCAGATTATGTCACAGTTAATCAGCACCAGTTGCATTACATCAAAAGTGGGAATGGTATTCCCGTTGTGTTTGTACACGGTATACCAACTTATAGTTATCTTTGGCGAAATATTATTCCGCACTTGGATGATTGTAGCCAGTGCATCGCCATTGATCTACTTGGCTTTGGGTTATCAGATAAGCCAGAGATTAATTACGATTTGCAAACCTATCAAAATTATTTTAAAGGCATGCTTGAAGCATTACAATTGAATGAAATGATTTTAGTTTTACATGGGTTTGGTTCTGTTATTGGGTTAGATTATGCAAGTAAAAATCCTGAAAAAATAAAAGGCTTGGTTTTGATAGAGTCACATCTTCGACCAACAACAGACGTTAATGATTTATCTTTGCCAATACAAGAAATGTTGATGATGGCAAATAACCAGGATAAGAAATTAAATACTAAAATTTCACAGGAAAACTTTTTTATTGAAAAGTTTTTACCTGCTTGTATCATGCGCAATTTAACTGAAGAAGAAATGAATAATTACCGCAAACCATTTTCAAACAGTGATTCAAGAAAAGCGTTGTTGGATTTTATGCAAATAACACCTTCATTACAACAAAATAAGATTGTGATGGATTGTATCAGTCACTATTCACAATGGTTAGCAGAAAGTAACATACCTAAATTACTCTTATATGCATTGCCTGGTTTTATCACGTCAATGTCAACTGTGCATTGGGCTAAAGAACATTTGCCTGAGACAACGTTGGTTGATATTGGGGAGGCGCTGCATATTCCTCAAGAGAGTGAGCCGGAGGCTATAGGATTTGCTATACGTCAGTGGCTTCAGAGATTATGCTAAACGCGCTATGCTTTGTTAAAACGTGTCGGAAAAATGCCCAGGTACTACTTGTATATTCGGCTTCTCCCGACACGTTTTGTCTTGTCTAGCACGTTTATCATACCTCCTGTAATTTTATTAATAATTTGTTCGAAGTTTGATATAATTGGATTTTGAGAACTTGTTGTAGGTTAGATTAGCGCACGTCGTATGTCGTCCCGCGGCTTGACCGCAGGATCCGGTACTAAAACGGAATTTTATATGTTAAAAAAACTAAACATCCAACTTTATACTTTATTAATCGCAAGCATATTCATCACCATCGCCGGATTTTTTATTTTCCCAAATGGCAAATGGGAAAATGCTTGGTTTTTTTATATTGCAACACCCTTACTTATTATTAATTATCAGCAGATACAAATTAAGACATTATTTTATAATCCAAATATAATAGCATTCGTAATTTTCTCAGGCTATTTATTATTAAATACATTTGTACTGTCTAATTCATTTTTCAAAACAATTGAAACATTAAGAACAATTTTTTATATTTTAATTTTTTACATGATGTTATTTTTTATATATGAATTACCTCAAAAACAAATTAAAATAATAACAAATTTATTAGTTTCAATAGCTACAATATCCGCAATTATTTCCATGGTTATTTGGTATCAAGCACATCCACTCAATGAAAGGTTGTGGGGTGATTTTTTTCTTAACCATCCAATATTATCCGATTGGGGATACGGCGCGCCATTGATATTTTGTCTTTATCAAGCCATTACTAATGAAAACAAAAAGCATGTCATCGGATATATGTTTCAAAGCTTGCCTTTATTGTTATATATTTTATTAACACAAAGCAGAGGGCCGCTGTTAGCTTTATTAGGGGCGATGATTTTTATTATTTTTACAACCAAAAATAAACGCGCTTTTTTATGTTTAGCATTGATTATTGTGATGGGTTTAGTAGATATACCCATGTTATTAAGAGGAGATATTACACTCATATTCAGATTAGAAATTTGGCAACAAGTGATTAAACAAAGTATGAATAACTTTTGGTTTGGCCATGGTTATATGATTTCTAAGCATGTATTAACGCACGACATGGCTTTTGGACATGCGCATAATGTTTTTATCGAAATGTTCTATTTGGGTGGAATGGTAGGCGTGCTGTTAATGGCTTATTTGATATATCCTGCATTAAAATCTTATTGGGCAAAGCGTCACAATAAAACGGTCAATATATTGGCGTCGATATTTATTTTTGGCCTGTTATGTATGATGACAGATGGATCAAAAATAATATTACATCCTCATGCACTATGGCTTAGCTTCTGGTTACCATATTGGATGTTAAATATTATTTACTTAAAAACAAAATGGCAAACTAAAACAGATGCCAAAATACCTACGGTATCCGCAATTAAGCCCGCAGGAATCGCATAACGCGTGCGACGAATGGCAACCACGCCAAAATAAATCGCGATCACATAAAATGTATTTTCAGTGCTACCAATCATGGTTGCAGCAACTTTGGCAATGTAAGAATTGCCACCGTAATTATGTATTAATTCAGCCAAAATACCATTTGCAGCACTGCCAGAGAATGGACGCATGATTGCTAAAGGTATGACTTGAGGCGGCATATCAATCGCGGATAAAATAGGCGCTAAGCATTTACCTAATA
>Ga0100381_1004780_pt1 | contig 11364 bp, 6 predicted proteins | sample CryGeymeta201505_FD_80416 | JGI IMG/M metagenome (GOLD analysis project Ga0100381, IMG submission 80416) | Groundwater microbial communities from Crystal Geyser aquifers in Utah, USA - Crystal Geyser metaG 2015-05 | ecosystem: Environmental > Aquatic > Deep subsurface > Groundwater | place: USA...
AACAAAACCAATAGTTTCCCACTGAGTGCTGAACGGAGTCGAAGCCCGCTCTACTTCAAAACCATAATTATTAACTTCTATTGCTGTTTGCCAGTTAAGTTTTACTGAGCCTTCTACTATTTCAGCATTAAATGATGTTAACTCAATCGGCAAGATTGATGAATTGTTAAATATGTAAGTTGCTCCTGCATTGGTTAAAGTACTTTCTGTTTTTTTATAAGCTCCGAAAATAACGTTTGAGCCTTCAATTGAGACAGAATAACCAAAGTTATCACTCGTGGCTCTGTCGCTTGAGACGATTTTTTGTTCATGTTCCCAAATAGCGGAAGTGCTGTTGAAGTGATAAATATAAACAGAACCTGAACCATTTAAATAATTAGCACCATTTGCATCATGATCTTCTGCAAAAGCTCCGATAACTGAATAATCCCCAGATATAGAAACCGATGTTCCAAAATAATCACCCACTTCACGGTCGCTTGCAACAATTTTTTGTACTTGGCTCCATGTTCCTAAATTGTTTTTAAAAATATAACTAGCACCAGACAAATTTAACGGATTATTACCAAATGCATCACCAGTCTCATTTTTCGCACCAATTATAGAATAATTACCATCAATAGAAACAGAATAGCCAAAATTATCATCCTCTGCTGTTTCATTAGATTGCAAGTATTGTAGATGAGTCCAAGTTGTTCCTTTTTGAAAAAGCTCAGCTCTTCCATAGAAAGTGGAGCCATTCCAATCATGTGGTTTACCCACCAATAAATTTGTTTCTGAAATACTAATAGAAGTTCCAAATTGGTCACCCGCACCTTTATTAGTTGATACAATTTTTTGCTCAAATTCAAATAATTGTGAAGTTGCGTTAAATTTGTAAATATATACTGAACCTGAATTTTCAGTACTACCTGTTCCGTTGGGTTCTTCTTCAAATGGCGCGCCGACAATTGCATAATTACCATTTATATCTACAGATTGCCCATAGTAATCATCTATATACCTATCAAAAGCAACTAATTTTTGTTTTTGTTCCCAAATACCAGTTGAAATGTTTAGCTTAAAAACATATGCTGCACCAAAACTTGAAGCGGGATTACCATTTAAATCATTCTGACCTTCGGTGTATGCGCCTACAATTGCAAATTCTCCATTTATTGAAACAGAATAACCGAAGGCATCCCCACTTTCTCTATCACTTGAAACTAATTTTTGAACTTGTTCCCAAGAAGACGAGCCACTGTTATATTTCAATATATATGCTGCACCTGCTTGACTCAAAAGATTTTGTCCAGCTGCATCATAATCTCCCCCCTTAGCACCAACAATTGCATAGTCTCCTGAAATTGATACAGCATTTCCAAAATAGTCACTTGCATTTTTATCGAGAGCCAAATTTTTTGATAGCTCTGACCAATTCTGGGATAGAACACTTGAACTAAACATAAAGGTGAGTAAAATTGCTGTAAAGAAAAAATTTAATTTTGTTTTCATAAATATTTCATCGATTAAATTAACGTTTTTGATATTATTTTATTAATAGCATCTTTTTTGTTTCCGAATAGTTTTCGGTTGTAATTCTGTAAAAATATGCGCCTGTTGGCAAATTAAATGCATTAAATTGTATCACATGCGTTCCAGCTTCAATATTTTGATTTATTAGTTCGGCTACTTCTTCACCAATTGTGTTGTAAACTTTTATTGTTACAAATCCATTAATTGGAAGAGCATAACTTATACTTGTACTCGGGTTAAACGGATTTGGAAAGTTCTGAGCTAACTTAAACTCTTTTTCAATTTTCAGTTCTATAGAAATAACCTCCGAATATTCAAAAGCCCCATCTATATCTATTTGCTTTAATCTGTAGTTTCTACGCAACTCAACTACCAAATTATTATCAGCGTCTATAAATGAATAATCTTTTAGTGAATTGCTGTTTCCGTGCCCTTCAACAAAGCCTATTTCGTTCCAATCGGTTGACAGATTACTAATCTGTCCTACAAAAGCTCGTTCAATTGAAAATCCATAATTATTTACTTCTGTTGCTGTTTGCCAATTAAGAACTACACTTTCACCTACTACTTTTGCGGTGAATGAAACTAACTCAACTGGCAACGCACCACCGCAAAAGGAACCGCCACCGGCAAATGTTCCATTAACTGTAATTGCATCAGCACAAACATCTGCTCCGCTTCCAACATCAATTGTAGTACCTTCATCAAAAACGAGACTACTTTGGCTGTAAAGTATTGATGAACTTAAAATTAAAATTAAAATTATTTTTTTCATTTTACACCCAAGCTTACTGTTGTAAACTTATTACCATTTGTTTTAAGTTTTTCAATTTCGCTAACTAATGCTGTTTGTAATTGTTCAAATTTAGAAAGTCTAGAAACAAGCTCATTATTAGCAACTTGAAATTCTTTATTTTTTAATTTCAATTCATCATTTTCATTTTTTAAATCTTGAATTGCTTTAACAATAATTGGCAATAAATTACCGTAGGTTGCTTCAATTTTTTCTGGATTAGTTTTCAAAACTAATTTTAACCATTCTGCATTTTCGTCTGTCTGAACTTCATCTAGCTCCTGTGCTATAAATCCAGCAGTTGGTTCTTCCTTAACTTTGCTTCCATCCGATATATTATTTTCGTACCATTCTCTTTTATCCCAATTGAATTTTCTTGGTTTTAATTTCATTAAAAAATCTATTCCTAAATCCAAATCCTTAATGTTTTTCTTATCTCTTGCATCTGATAAAGAAGTAATGCTTGTTACAGCCGCACGAATGGAAGTTATCCAACTATCACCAAAAGTTATTTCGTTTGTGGCATCTGCTGCACTTGGTTGTGCACCGTAGCCGATACAAGTTAAGAAACTTCCAGTTGTAATAGAATTTCCAGCAATCTCTCCCACTGCTGTATTTGAGTAACCCGTCGTATTAGATTCTAAGGAACTACGTCCAACAGCAACATTTCCGCTCCCGGTTGTATTATTATAAAGTGAATTATATCCTAATGCTGAATTAGAAAATCCACTAGTGTTGTTTAATAATGATTCATTACCAATTGAAGTGTTATAGTTTCCAACATTATTGAGTAAAGAACGATAACCAATAGCAATATTGTAATTACTTGATACATTTTGGTTCATTGCATTGCTACCTATAGCAATGTTAGCAATGCCAACCAAATTATTTTCCAAAGAACTACTTCCAAATGATATATTATCATGACCAGTTGTATTAGAAAATAATGCGCGAAAACCAACAGCTGAATTGTCACTTCCAGTAGTGTTGTGATTTAATGAGTTATGACCAAATGCATTATTGTTATTTCCACCTAAATTATTATATAAGGAATTTGTACCATAAGCGGAATTAGCATTGCCTGTTGTGTTGTTATATAAAGACATATATCCAGAAGCTGTATTCTCTATCCCTGTTGTATTGGAGTTTAATGAATATGCACCTACTGCAGTATTGTTATAGCCAGTTGTTAACGAATTAAGAGTATTTATACCCAAACCAGTATTAGAGCCATATGCAGATGACATTGAAAAATTTCCGGAATTTAATCCTAAGAAAGTATTTGTAGAAGTCCCCGATGGTTGAAAGTTGTGGAGGAAACGAGTTGCTCCTTTAAATATTACACCAGTTGTTGAACTATTTCCCGTATCTTCAAGCCTTAAACCATTTAATATATTTACCAAACCAGTTGATTGAGTAACAGTTAAAAAATTTGCCGTAGCATCTTTTACAGTAAAAGTTCCGCCTGTACCAAGCGTGTTTGTAATATTGTTTTGTGCAAAAACAGAAAACGAGATAAACAAAAGTATAAATAATGTTTTAAAGTTTTTCATTTGTAGTTCCTTATTTTTTTAGTTTAATTTCAAATGTGAGCTTAAGTCTTGTTTTGCTAATTGACATAAGAAATTTAATGCTAACAAGAGAATTTTATTCTAACACGAAAGTGTGAAAATGTTATAGATGTGAAATAAATCACAGATGGGACAGAAAGAAATTAATGGAGTAATCTTCTGTTATTTTTTATTTAAATATTTTAATACAGCTTCTGTGGATGAATGAACTTGGAGTTTTCCATAGATTACTCTTAGATGACTACGGACGGTTTCTATTCCGATAAAAAGGGAATCAGCAATATCTTTATAACGCTTTCCTTTAGCAAGATGTTCTAATATTTCCCACTCCCTTTCAGTAAGAATTTCTTTTACTTCATTTTTGCTGTGCCCTTTCTCGAACGATTTAACCACCATGCGTGCAATTTCCATTGACATTGGAGAACCCCCAGCTTGAGCTTCTTTTATTGCTAAAAAGAGTTTTTCTTTTGAAGTTCGTTTTAATAAATAACCTATGGCACCACTTTCCAAAGCTTCAAAAACTCTTTCACTATCATCATACATTGTAAGTATTATAATTTGAGAATCTTTAAGAAGGGGTTTTATTATTTTTGTGCATTCTATTCCAGTCTTACCAGGCAAATTAATATCCATTAATATAACGTTTGGGTTTAAGTCTGGTAAGGTTGTAATTGCCGTCTTCGAATCTGGACAAGTTGCAACGCAGGTAAATCCTTCGGTTGAATTAAGCAATAGCTCCATATTTTGTGAAATATCAGGGTTGTCTTCAACTATTGCGACTGTTATTTTGTTCATATTTTATCTTCAATTTCCATTATCACAAATATAGTTTTCTAGAATTAAATTTTACTAACACTAAAGTGTTAATTTACTATATCTGCATCTTAATATTTATTCTAGTCCCATTAGGATTTTTATTTGAAATCTCAAATTTTCCATTAGAATTTTCAATTCTCTTTTTCATATTTTCTAATCCATTGCTAAACTGATTAAGGTTGCCAAAGTCAATTCCCTTTCCATTATCCTCGAGCGTAATATCTATTTGAAATTTTTCTATTGAAACAATAAGCGAAAGCACATTTGCATTTGAATGTTTTACAACGTTATTAACCGCTTCTTTTATGGACATGAATAAATTTTGTCTAAGTTCTGCATGAATAAAAAGTTCGGGAATTGTATCTGGAATATGAATATCAAATTCAATTTCAGTTGATGATATATATTCTTCAATATATTGTATGATATAAAATATAGTTTTCTCAAGCGTATCATTTTTAGGATTTACAGCCCAGACTATTTCATCCAAAGTTAAAGCCACGTTTCTGCTTGCTTCAGAAATTTTATTCAAATCATCTTCCAAATTAGGATTATCGGTTAAGTGCATTTTTGCTAAATCGCTAAGGAGTGATATTTTGGTTAAACTTGCACCAAGTTCATCGTGAATATCTTTGGAAATTCTTATTCTTTCTCTTTCCAAAGCTGCTTCATGTTCAAGTTTTATCAATTTTCGTTTATATCTTCTTTGAACAGTATAGAAAATAAAAATAGATATTAGTCCAACAAGCATAAAAGCAGAAAGCATTTTGAACCAGAATGTTTGCCAATAATATGGAAGAATGGTAAAATTTAAAGAAGCATAATCTTTGCTTTCTATTCCATCTGGTGTAATGGATTTTACTTTAAAAGTATAATTGCCATGAGGAAGATGTGTAAATAAAACATGGTTTCTATTTCCAACATAAATCCATTCTTTATCAATTCCTTCAAGAAGATATTTGTATTTAATATTCTTCTCATGAATGAAAGAAATTCCACCATAGTTTATTTGTATTGATTCTGTGTTTGGTGGAAGTTCGTTTAATTCCTCTTTAGAACTTATATCATAGTTTATATAAACATCATCAATAAATACGAGAGGGGGGTCTACATCTGTATTTAGAAGTTTGGAATTAATTACAACAACACCATCATTTGACGGAGCATAAATAAAACCTACAGTTGAAATACAACCTGCATTATCAGCAGCAGCATTAAATTCATCACTCAACATACCGTCATTCTTGCCGAAAAGAGTAAAGTTAATTTTTTTAGCTTTTCCTTCTGCAACATTATCTAATGAGTTTTTTCCAATAGAAAAAACTCCTTTATCTGAAGTTACCCAAAAACGTCCTTTTCCATCATAAAGAAGTTTTTTAATTGTGTTGGTATAAAGTCCGTTTTGTTCATTAAAATTAAATATAGAATTATTTTTAATTCTGCTAATTCCCGAAACACTTGTCCCAATCCACTTTGTTCCATTCTCATCTTCAGAAATAGAATTTATAATATTACTGGCTAAACCATCTTTATCAGAAATGGATTTAATTACAAAACCATTTTTATCCAGAACAACTAAACCTCCACCAGTTGTTCCAATCCAAAATTCTCCGTTACTACACTTAGTGATACAAGAAATAAAATTGCTCGCTAGCCCATTGGTTTTATCAATAAATGAAATTTTATCATTTTTCAACAGCGCAATGCCGGCTCCGTTTGTGCCAATCCATAAAGTACCGCTATCATCAAATTTTAGAGAACGAATCATTTTTGCTTTCAACTCTTTATGGGAAACAACTTTGAGTAATTTATCATTTACTATTTTTAATAATCCGTTTTTACGCGTTCCTAAAAAGATTTCACCACTTTCATTCTCAGCCCATCCAAGAACATTTAGATTCTCAATATTTGATTTTATTGGAACTAGTTTGTTTTCTTTCTCGTAATATTTAGCAATCCCGTTTTCTGTTCCAATCCATAAAGTACCAGTTGAGGTTTGAAATATTGTACGCACATTATCATTTGGCATTCCTTGAGTTTGTGTTAATACTTTAACTCTATTTTTCTTTATAAGAAAAATTCCATTTGTTTGGCTGCAAATCCAAACACCAACTTTAGTTGGATAAACATGCGAGATGTCATCTGTAGGTAAAAAATTATTTTTTGAAAGGTGAGTTAAAGTTATTCCATTATAAATATAAATACCAAAGCCAGATGTAGAGAACCACAAATTCCCATATTCATCTTCATCTATATGATTTACAATTTTTCCTTTTAATTGAACGAACGCATCATTTAATTCAAATCCTTTTCCATTGAAAACAAAAACCCCTTTGTCTGTCGCAGCTAAAATTCTTCCTTTAGAATCTTTTCCGAATGATGGAGCCCAATATATTTGTTTTACAGTAGATTTTGGCAAACCATTTTCGTGATTAAATATTGTAATTCCATTTTTATCAATTAGATTTATACCTTCATTAAGAGTTCCCGCCCAAATTCTCCCATTATTCTCAACCAAAAGTGAATAAATAATATCACTACTTAAACCCATGCTGGAAGTTATATAATTGTATTTTCCATTTTGTAATATATTAATACCGCCGCCATAAGTACCAATATACATTTTGCCAGATTGGTCTTCAGTAATTGAGCTAATATGATTTAGAGAAAGACCACTTTCTTCCGAAATTAGTTCGAATTTATCTTTATCAATCGAAAGTAAACCAGCTCCACCATTTGCAGCCCAAATTTTACCATTTTTGTCATTATATAAATATCTTACAACATTTGCTCTTATTTGTGGCACATTCGAAGAATTAAATACTTTAAACTGATTTCCATCGAATCTAACTAATCCATCACTAGTGCCAAACCATATAAAACCGTCATAGCTTTCTATAATATCATAGACGTTATTATTTGGTAATCCATCTTCTTTTGTCCAGACTTCTATTGAATATTCTGATTGCCAATTTTTGGTATCAAAATTTAATTTGAACTGTGCATTTATTTGGCAATAGAATATAAACGCATATAACGAAAAAGTTTTAAGTGTTGATTTATTTATCATGTTTTAAAATAAAATAATCTAACCACAGAAAAAAGAGATTATTTGTCGATTTTTGATTAATCACAAGTTCACGTCAGCATTGACTTTCCCTATTTTTAAGCTTGTTATTTTAATTCTATTGCATTAGGCTTCTTTATTGTAAAGTTACCAACAATTTTGCCAAATTCATTTGGTTTTGGCTTACTATTTGGAATTCTTATTGTGCCATCTCTTTTGAAAAGACCAGTTGAATAAAGCCTCGAGTATTTCTGTTTTTCGTTAATTGAACATCCACTCTTTTGCCAGTGATTTAATTCCAATTATTATTCTTAATGAAAAACAATATTTTGGGATATACACTATTTTAGGAAAATCATATTCTTGCTTTCCTTGAAATTACCACTTTGTAAAGTATAATAGTAGATTCCACTTGATAAATTTGATGCGTTAAAATTAACTTGATATTTTCCAGCTTTTTGCGTTTCATTTACCAATGTTGCTACCTCTCTTCCAAGTATATCGTAAATCTTTAATGTTGTTTGTGGCACATTATAATATTCCGTGCTACGAGGTATCGAATATCTTATTGTTGTGCTTGGATTAAACGGATTTGGATAATTTTGTGATAATAAATATTCTTGCGGAACTTCAACTCCAATTTGTTTTACAGATGTAGCAATTGCTGTGTATCCTCTATTATCTGGTGTGTTTCTGTATTTAGGCCACGAAGTATTTGCAAGCCCCATGCTTTCGCTGTTGATAGCAATCAGTTTTGTATCAAATCCCACAAGAACAAGTCCATCCGAAGTAATAGTTGGAAGTGAATATATAGGTTCATCCAAAGTCAATTCCCACTTTACTGTTCCATCAGTGTTAAGTGCATAAAACCTTGCTTTAAATGGAAATTCTTCTGCGTTCCCACCAACGTAAATAGTGCTATCAGCACCTACTACAGTTGTTATATTTAAAATTGAAAATAGTGGATAAAATTTATTGAACTGCCATTTTTCAGTCCCATCTGGGTTAACTGCATATAAAATACCTTCTACAGAATAGATAAAAATAACTCCATCATAGCCAATAACTGGTGAACCATAAATATCATCACCTGTTTTAAATTTCCATTTTAATGTTCCATCTGGATTAGTAGCATAAAGGTAAGAATCTGTAGAACCAATATATATTGTGCCATCTGCTCCAATAGCTGGAGATGAATAACCACCACCTCCTTCAAATTCCCATATCACGGAACCATCTTTACTAATTGCACTCAAATTACCATCAAACGGAAGAAATATTATACCATTAGCATCAATTGCTGGGCTACTATGTCCAGAATAACCAAATGATGTTTTATTCCAAATTACAGAACCATCGGCTGGATTTAATGCTTGCAACTCGCCCATTGATGTTGTAATAACTATTGAACCATCAGGGGCAATTGCTGGAGCTGCTTCTGTCATACCAACGGTTATATCTGTAACCCATTTTTCTGTTCCATCTGGATTTACAGCATAAACCATTCCTGCAAGACCACTAAAATAAATTGTTCCATCATGTCCAATTGCTGGGGCAAATCTAACATTAGATGCTTCGCCCATAAAAATTGCTTCGTATTTCCATTTAACGGTGCCATCTGGATTTATTGCATGTAAAAATCCATCAAATGAGCATATATAAATAGTTCCATCATTAGCTATTGCAGGAAGTGCTTTAACATAATCATCGGCTTCATAAGTCCATTTTACTGTACCTGCAGTTTGTGCAAGGACAAAGCTTGAAAGCAAAATAAAAAGTGTTATTATTTTTTTCATAATTTGTTTCCTATATGTTTATAGAATTTTCATATTTATTTAGTGTTAGAAATATTCAATTATAAATTTCATGTTTAATTTATAATATAAATTGATTTTAATTATTGTAAATGAGAGTTCAGTATACTTCAGTCATTATCTGCTCAATTTTTATTAGTATTTGAATACAAAAAATTAACGCAGTTTTCTGTTAGACTTGAAAAAAGTGGGAACTAAACCACCAAGGTTTACAAAACCCTGGTGGATAGAATATTCTATTTTATCAAAATCATTTTTTTGCTTTCAACAAAACTGCCAGATTGTAGTTTGTAAAAATATATTCCAGAGCTTATTCCTCGTCTTACGGATGAAGCATCAAATTTTACACTTTGTAAGCCTGCATTTATTTCTTTGTTTATTAACTCTGCTACTTCTTCACCAAGTATATTGTAAACTTTTAGACTCACCATTCCAGCTTTTGGTATTGCAAATTGTATTGTAGTACTTGGATTAAAAGGATTTGGGTAATTTTGAGATAGTGAAAAGTTGGATATTGTTAAGTCATCCGTTTTAACATTTGTTACAATTGCAAAATATGCATCTATTTCTGTTCCATCAAAAAGATATGATTGACCATGTGTTTCATATTCTGTGTACCAACCTTTAGTATCAAAAAAATGGAACTCACCTTCGCTTAATAACCAATTTTGTGTATCCCAATATTCGGATAAACCGTGGAATGATCTGCCATCTCTAGAATAGTTATATGAAAATCTGTTATAATTTTCCCAGTTATTTCCATCCCAAAATGATATCAAATTTAGTGTCATATAGTTGTTTGAATCAAATGTTATAGAGGTTTTACTATCATTTTCCCAACTACTTCCAGCCCACATTTTAGATTCTTCCATAATTCTGTTTTTATTATTATCATATGTATAAGTTATTGCAAATTCATTTTGCCAGTTATTGTTTGAACCCCAATAGCTTATAAGTTCTGAAGTTTTATTATTGTCTGAATTATATTCATAGGTTGTTAACTCTGAATTAACCCAATTACCGCCATTATTTTCTTCAATTAGTTCTGAAATTATATTGTCATAAGCATCATAAGTAGTAGTAGTTTTTGTATTATAACTATAACCCATAAAAGAACCTTGCGATATCTCAGTTGAGGTGTGGTTTGTCTCATCATATGAAATAGTACTTTGGTCAGTAGTAATCCAATTTTCGCTTATCCACATTTCTGTTATGGAACTAGATATCATATTCCCTTCATAAGAAAGAGTATATTTTAAATAATTTTGCCACTGGTTTTCTATCCATATCTTACCTAATCCTCCAACAAAATGACCATTAGCATCATAACTATATGTCATAACCATAAAATTACTCCACTCATTTCCATTCCAACTTTGCCATAAATATGTAGACCAATTCATGAATGATTCATTAGTGTAAGTATAAATATGCCTCTCCTTTGTCCCATCCTCTTTAGTTACAATAGCACTATCAAGCATAGATTTAGTGTCTAATAATACTGGATTTAACATTTGTTCAAATAAATTTTTAATACTTTTTGTGTCCTTAACTGTTTGATTTCCACTATTCGATTCTACCAGTATATGAGCGCCCACTTGTTGTGCTAAATTTACTCCAGATAAAAGTAGTACTATAAAAAGAGATAGTAATTTAATTTTTTTCATTTTTCCTCTTGAATACTTAAGTTAATTTTTAAAGATTTTATTTATGAGTTCACTCTAAAAAGGTCACAATAATTTCATAAAAAATTTTTATATGAGTAAATATTTAAATAAATTCCTGAAA